>Ga0209292_1000610_pt1 | contig 46100 bp, 43 predicted proteins | sample GOMGulsemesocosm_2_FD_184634 | JGI IMG/M metagenome (GOLD analysis project Ga0209292, IMG submission 184634) | Methane-oxidizing microbial communities from mesocosms in the Gulf of Mexico - GOM9C Gulf of Mexico (SPAdes) (version 2) | ecosystem: Environmental > Aquatic > Marine > Cold seeps...
ATTTACTTTTCGATTAATAAAGGAAAAAGTATCATTATTTACTCGTTATCAGTAAACTTATCATAACACTGAGTTTTACCCCTATAGAAGACCTTATTATGGCGTTGCTGTCAACCACTGATTTTCCGCATCAGATAGTAAAAACCGAAGGTTTTGCCCATAAACGTATCGACCTACACAGCCATACTAATTGCTCTGATGGTAGCTTATCACCACAAACCTTGATAGATAGGGCTGCTAACTTTCAAATTGAGGTTTTAGCTATCACAGATCATGATACTGTCGCCGGTCTTGATATAGCGCAAAAGCATATCGACGAGAAAAATATTCCACTAAAATTGATTGATGGCATTGAAATATCGACTGCATGGCAAGGTTTTGAAATTCACATTGTCGGTTTGAATATTGATAAAAATAATCCATCATTAAAGTTACTTATAGCACAACAGCAGCAAGCAAGAGAAGAGCGTGCTATTTCAATGGGCGAAAAGCTAACTAAATGCGGTTTTCCAACTATTTATAATGACGCAAAAGCGATGGCGGGTAATGGTTCAATTACACGAGCCCATTTTGCTAAAGTGCTTCATCAACAAGGTCATGTTAGTACTATGCAACAGGCCTTTGATAAATATATCGGTAAGAAAGGTTCAAAAGGGCAACGCGCTTATGTAAAGCCTAATTGGTGTAGTATTGAGGAAGCCATTGCCGCTATACATGAGGCTGGCGGAAGTGCTGTCATGGCTCACCCTATTAGATATGATCTTTCGGCTAAGTGGTTGAGACGTTTGATTATTCACTTTACTGAAGCCGCAGGTGATGGCTTAGAGGTGGTATTACCACAAATGAGTCCAGATCAAAGACAAAAAATGTTGTCTTATTGTCAAGAGTATAATTTGCATGCCTCGATGGGATCTGATTTTCACTATCCCAATAAGTGGAGTGATTTAGGACGTAACCTGACCATGCCTGTGGGTGCAATACCTGTTTGGGCGCAATGGCAATAGCTAGAAAAATATTTCTAATCGTAATTAACCGTTTCAACTGACAAGAAACAATCATCAAGTTTTAAAGAAAGGAAAGTCTCATGAGTCAGTTTTTTTATGTACACCCAGATAACCCTCAGGGTCGTTTAATGAAACAAGCGGCAGATATTATTAAAAATGGTGGTGTGATTGTTTACCCTACTGATTCAGGCTATGCATTAGGTTGCCATTTAGGCGATAAAAAAGCATTAGAACGAATTTGCCGAATTAGAGATATCGATAAAGAGCATAACTTCACCTTAGTTTGCAAAGACCTATCACAAATATCAGAGTACACCCGAGTAGATAATACGGCTTATCGATTATTAAAAAGTAATACCCCAGGTGCTTACACTTTCATTTTTAAAGGCAGTAAGGAAGTTCCTAAACGACTTTTAAACCCTAAAAAGAAAACAATAGGCATAAGAGTACCTGATAATACTATCGCACAAGCCTTGTTGACTGAACTTGCAGAGCCTATAATGTCTACCAGTTTAATTATGCCCGGCCAAGAAATGGCAGAGTATGATCCTGAACACATTCGAGATTTGTTAGAACATCAAGTTGACCTTATCGTTAATGGTGGCCATTTAGGGGAACACCCTACCACTGTAATTGATTTTTCTAATGACAGTATTGAGATAATACGCGTAGGAGAAGGTGATCCATCTCCATTTCAATAACCTTCAGTTAAAGTGCAAATGAACAATTGCACTTTACTCGGTGATTGAACCTGAACAATGAGCCAGAAGTAAGCTACAAGGGAGCTGCTACTGACGTAACAGAGTAAAAGATAATGACGGTTGACAAGAAAAAACAAGCGAGAAAAGACGACGCCATTGATAAAAAGTATGGCACGCGTGGCACCGAGAAAAAAGGTAGTGCTAAAAAAGGATTGTCTAAAGACGGTATTAAAAGTGGCGCAGGGAAAAAAGGCTCAGCCAAAAAAGGCCAGCATAAAAAAGAGCCTGAAAAGGTAGAGAAGGTTGACTTTAAAACGGCAACTCATACCGATTCAGAGAAAGTACAAAAAGTATTAGCCCGAGCTGGTAAAGGCTCTCGCCGTGAAATGGAATCTATGATCAGCGAAGGCCGTGTCAGTATCGATGGTAAAGTGGCATTTTTAGGTGATAGGGTAAACGGTACTGAACAAATACGACTTGATGGGCACCACGTTAAACTAACGGCGCAGCATGAAGATATTTGTCGTGTACTTGTGTACAACAAACCAGAAGGTGAAATGTGTACACGTAAAGATCCTGAAGGTAGACCGACTGTTTTTGATCGTCTTCCGCCACTTGAAACGGGGCGCTGGGTTGCTGTAGGGCGCTTAGATATAAATACCTCGGGTATGTTGTTATTTACAACGGATGGTGAATTAGCCAACCGATTGATGCATCCATCGCAAAAAGTTGAACGTGAATATGCCGTGCGTGTTTTTGGTGATATCAACGAAGCTATGTTACAAACACTACGTGCGGGTGTAAAACTCGAAGATGGTCCTGCTCGTTTTCAAAAGATAACCTATCGTGGTGGTGAAGGTCGAAACCATTGGTTCCACGTGGTTTTATCTGAAGGTCGTAACCGAGAAGTTCGTCGTTTGTGGGAAAGCCAAGACGTACAAGTAAGCCGTCTTATACGTGTACGTTACGGTGATATGGAAATGCAACGACAATTACCTATGGGTGGTTGGCGTGAACTGGCTTTAAAAGAAGTAAATTATTATCGTAAGCTTGTTAATTTGACACCAGAAGCGGAAAGTAAAGTTAAAGTTGATGAAAAAGCGATGGATAATGCCAAAAGCCGAAGAATTCGTCGCTCTGTTAAAAAGCATCAACAACGTAACCAGCAAAGTAATCGTCGTCGTCATAAGTAGCCGTAGTAGAATTATAAATTATGCACTATCAATTAATTGAAGATCAAAATAGCTTGAACCAGTTATGTGAACAACTGGCTAAAGCTAAGGTGTTAGCCATAGATACAGAGTTTGTTCGTACGCGGACTCTATATGCTAAGTTAGGATTACTTCAGGTCTGTGATGGAGAGCAGTTGGCACTTATCGATCCACTTGCTATTGATGACTTAACGCCTTTTTGGCAGTTACTTACCAATGGCGATATCACCAAAGTGCTGCATGCTTGTTCAGAAGATTTAGAAGTCTTTTTAACTGCAGGCAATTGCAAACCGTTAAATTTAATTGATAGTCAAATTATGATGTCATTTTTAGGCCATGGTTTGTCGCTCGGTTATGCCGCTATGGTAAAACACTATACTGATATCGAATTAGATAAATCGGAATCACGTACTGATTGGATAAAAAGGCCATTAACAGAAAAGCAATTAGCTTATGCTAGTGCTGATGTTGACCATTTATTTTCTATTTATCCTAAGTTGTTAGCTGAAATTACGCAGGCTGGTTTTTTAGCTTACGCTCAGCAAGAAACGCAGAGTATGATAGATAAGAAGTTTACGCCTATAAAAGACAGTGAGATGTATCTTAATATTAAGATGAGTTGGCGTTTAAACCCTAAGCAATTAAATACGTTAAAGTACTTGGCAAGCTGGCGTTTTCAACAAGCACAAAAACGGGACTTACCTATAGGCTTTGTTGCAAAAGATCATACGTTAATGGCATTAGCACAAAGTAATCCGTCAACAGTTAATGCGATGTCCATGCTTGAAGGGGCTGAAGAGCTCGATATACGCCATAAAGGAAAAGCTATGTTGGCGGTATTAACTCAAGCAGATAAAGCTGATGTAAGTAGCTACCCGACAAAAATTAACCGTTTAGATGAATACCCGGGTTACAAACAAATATTTAAACAAGTAAAAGCCTTTTTAGTCATAGCCAGTGAACAGAATGGCTTAGCTATTGAAAATATAGCGTCTAAAAAGCAAATCAATCAATTTTTAACTTGGCAGTTTGACCTTAATCACGCGCGAAGTAGTGCGGATAAAGTTGAGCTAACTTCAGGTTGGCGTAACGTATTGTTTGGTCAAACTTTACTCGAATTTGCTAAGCAAGGTTATAAATAGCCGTTTGACTGTTTACTTTTTCTATGTGAACCATCAGCTAAATTTACATTTTCATTAACAATATTTCATTGAGTCGCTATAGGGTTCACCTAGGGCTCATGATATATTGAGTATTCAATCGTTTCTCAATTACCTATAGGTCTCCATTATGCTATGTGCTATTTATAAAAGCCCTAAAAAAGCCCAAACTTATCTTTTTGTCAATAAACGTGACGACTTCTCATCAGTTCCAGAGGCATTGATGAAAACGTTTGGCACGCCAAATTTAGTCACTTTAATTAATTTAGCCACCAAAGAGAAACTAGCAATGGCTGACTTAGAAAAAGTGAAAAAAAATCTAGATGAGCAAGGCTTCTATTTACAATTACCACCACCACAAGAAGATTTATTAAAAGAACATAAAGCGTTTATGCTATCTCAAAAAGAGGAAGGAGAGCTTTAATGAAAACTATTTTAAAAACGATTGCTCTCTCACTCCTTATTTCACTTAGTATTAATAACTCATCAATGGCAGAAAAGAGAGAGCTTACCGAAGAAGGATTTGCTAAATATGTAGTACAACTCAAGGCGGAAGCATTAACAAAAGGCTTCAATCAAGCGCTAATCGATGAAAGCTTTTCAAAAGTAAAGTTTCATAAGCGAGCAGTAAAAGCGGATAGAAGCCAACCTGAAAATGTTGAAACACTTGATACTTACCTTCCTAAGCGAGTGCCAAAATGGAAAGTAGAGAAAGCGAGAGCTTTGTATAAAGAACATAAAGTATTGTTAGATCAAGTTGGTGAAAAGTACCAAGTTCAGCCACGATTTATTGTTGCACTTTGGGGACTTGAAACTAATTTTGGCAAGTTTACCGGTGGGTATAATGTTGTGTCTGCCTTGTCAACATTAGCCTATGAAGGACGACGTGAAACGTTTTTCAAAAAACAGTTAATGGCAGCACTCACTATTTTAGATGAAGGTCATATTAGTAGTGACAAAATGAAAGGTTCATGGGCAGGAGCGATGGGACAAAATCAATTCATGCCAACGTCATTTTTAGCCTATGCTGTTGATGGAGATGGTGATGGTAAAAAGGATATTTGGCAAAACCAAGCGGATGTTTTTTCATCCATGGCAAATTACTTACAAAAAGAAGGCTGGAGTGATGAACTCACTTGGGGTCGTCAAGTTAAGCTGCCAAAAGGCTTTGACAATAGCTTAGCTATTCCAAAAAACACCGGAAGTCGAAAGAACTGGTTGAAAGCGTGGTCTAAAACAGAAAGAACACTAGCGCAGTGGCAAGCATTAGGCGTGAGACGCTCTGATGGAACTAATTTACCTAATGTAGATATTAAAGCTGCTTTAGTATTTCCTGATGATGAGAATGGCCGTGTCTATCTTGCATATGATAACTATAAAAGTTTAATGCACTGGAATTTATCCTATTATTTTGTCAGTTCAGTTGGTCATTTATCCGACCGTATTAAGTTTCCACCTATTCAATGATTTATTAGGACACTTTTTAGTAAGTCTCCTAAAATATTAAGACATAACCCATTAGTAAAGTAAGTAGTAGTAAATGAAAGATACAAGCATGCAAAAACAGCCTTTTTGGCAAACTAAAAGCCTAGCAGAGATGACTCGACCAGAATGGGAGTCATTGTGTGATGGCTGTGCTAAATGCTGCCTCAATAAATTTATCGATGATGAAGATACCGATGAAGAGTCTGAGCTTTTACCTACCGACCATATTAAAGAAGGGGAGCATATATTTTATTCTAATATTGCTTGTCATTTACTTAATGAAAAGTCCTGTCAGTGCTCTAAATATGAACAACGTACTACGTTAGTCCCTGATTGTGTTCGTTTAACACAAGAAAATATTGATGCGGTATTTTTTATGCCGCCAAGTTGTACCTACCGTCGTCTACAAGAAGGGCGAGGTATGCCATCATGGCATCCTTTACTCCATAAAGGTAAAAAGTCAGCTATGCATAAAGCTGGTATGTCCGTGCGAGGTAAAATTGTTAAAGATAATGAAGTGAGTCTTGAAAGTTTTGAAGATCATATTGTGATCTGGCCATTAAACGATATTGATTAATAAAAATTTATATTATCTGATGATTCATAATGAAAAATAACAGCCAAGTTATCTCGTCGATAAAATCCGAGCAACAAAGTCTTATTTACTTGCACATTGCTGTTTTCCTTTTTGGCGGTACAGCGCTATTTTCTAAACTCATTGGTTTACCAGCACTTGATATAACCGTCTATCGAACGGGTATTGCGAGCATAGCGCTTTTTATTTTGCTGACATTACAAAAAAAACAATTAACATTAGGAAATATGAAAGACTACGGCATAGCCATTTTATTAGGTGTTGTGGTTGGTATTCATTGGGTAACTTATTTTGCAAGTATGCAGATGGCAGGAGTCACTGTTGGAATTATAGCTTTTTTTACTTACCCGGTAATTACTGTATTTATAGAGCCGCTGTTTAAAAAATCGCTCCCAAAACCTAAAGATATAATGACAGCTTTGATTGTGATAGTTGGCATTGTTTTACTAATCCCCGAAGTTAATTTTGGTAATCAAGTTACCTTTGGTATTGCTACAGGCGTTTTTTCTGCATTTTTCTTTGCTCTGAGAAATGTATTACATAAAAATTACTTTTCTCACTACTCTGGGCCCCATACCATGCTTTATCAAACATTAGTCGCTTGTTTGATGCTGTGTCTGTTTGTTGAAGTACCTCCTATACAGGTAGCCAATACTGACTGGTTATTACTGTTATTGGTAGGTATTGTCTTTACCGCGACTCCTCACGCTTTCTTTGCCTCGAGTTTACGGCACTTGTCAGCAACAACCGCAGGGCTAATTTCTTGCTTACAGCCGTTATATGGCAGTGTACTTGCATTTTTACTATTACATGAACGGCCAAGCCTGTTAACTATGATAGGAGGGCTATTAGTGATTAGTGCCGCCATTTTTGAAACGTGGTCAGTGAGTAGAGGTAGACGTTAATATTTCCTTTTTCACCGCTTTGCTAAAAGAAAAGTAGACCTGTTGCATACCTTGAACACTTTTATTGTTAAACGAGATATTTAGCGTATTGTCTTGATAGTTAAACTTATCAAACTGCTTTAATAAACATTGTCGATTTAACCCCTCGGTACATTGCTCAGCAACTTGACTAAAAACAAAGGCATTTATATAACCTTCTAATTGAATTCGATTGAGCGTTTTATGGCCGGCATTTCTCATATCCGTCATAAACTGCTGACATAGTTGCCATTTACACTCTTTAGGTACAGGCATCACTTCACTTAAAACAACCCTGCTAGACAAGGGGATCTGATTGAGTAAATTGTGACTACCAATAAATGATAGACTAGTGAATAAAACATCTAAGTCTTCAATATGGGCTAAGTTGATCAAATGTATGAAGGGCTGATAGGTACCAATAAATATAACTGCATCTAGGGGCTGTGAAGCTAATTGACTCAGCGCAGCCTTAATATCATTACTGTTTCTTCTATATCGGGTTGTAATTACCGCTTTTAAGTTTTTTTCGTTAAGCAAATCATTAACGGCCCTTTGTGCTGCTAAACCAAATTCATCGGCTTGTATCACTAAGGCAATTTTATTGTATTTTTTTTCTGTAACTAAGTATTCAATCTGTGCTTTGATCTCTTGGTAATAACTAGCCCGTATATTTATAATGTTTGCGTCATTGGAAGAACGTAAAAAATCGGCACCGGTAAATGGCATTAAATAGGGAATTTTACTCTTAAATAATATTGGCATAATCGCGTGGGAAGTTGGGGTACCAACGTAACCAAATAATGCTAATACTTGCTTTTCAATAAGATTCTTAGTGTTTATTACTGTTTTTTGGGGTTCATAACCATCATCCAGACTAATAATCTCAATAGGTCTGCCATTGATACCCCCTCGCTTATTTAAGTTATTAAAATAAATATTTGCGCCCTTTTTTAGCTCTTTACCTAAATCAGAGGCAGGACCGGTTAGAGCATTTGACATGCCGAGTTTTATTTTTTTAAATTGAGTTGTTTTTATGGTTTCAGACTTAGCTTTTACTGTGAAAGTAGTAGAAGCAACTAATAGAAGAGATAACAGGGTTAGGGAAAGCGTTGGCAATTATAATACTCCCAATAAAACAGTAGAAGAAGAGAATACACTAATAATTAAGCATAGCATATTCTTTGATTCTTTTGACTGTTACTTGGAGTTATAGCTTTTTAGCACAGGCAATACGGTTTGCAAGCACAGCTGCGAATATTACTGAAAATAGTGCATAAACTATAATCATCCATTGTGGCATGCTGTAATTAAAAAACTGCCAACTTATCTCTCCACAATCACCTGTCGCTTCAAACAAGAATGGGATCCATTCATGCAAAGGAGCCCAAGTAGGAAAATTAGGAATAAACTCACAACTAAAAAAGAGTGAACCGCTATTCTCTTGCATTTCAACATGTTCTACCGCAATGAGAAGTCCCCAAATCGCGCCTGTACCCCATAAAGAATAAGCCATAGTTCTAGCAAAGATATTGGTATGCCCTAAAGCGCCAATAACACCAGCTGAAAAAATAGCTAGAATAGCAAGCCTTTGATACACACACATAATGCAAGGTGCTAAGTCTAATATGTATTGGAAATATAACGCTGATAGCTCTAGACATAATGCTGAGGCTGCTAGTAGTAACCAAGGTTTTTGGCTTGTGGTCATTTTGTTCAGGTAATCCACAAAAGCTCCTATAAAATTTAGGTAAAAAAAAGCTTCTAAGAAGATAGAAGCTTTTTGATAGTAGCATAAAGAGAAAGCAAATAGCTTATCTCTTTGTTATTACTTGATAGTATTAGTGTAAGTATTTAATGCAGTTTTTAGTTTATTAATAAATGTACGTAGATACTTGCTGCATAACCTAAAGAAATAACTGGCGTCCATTTTAAGTGGCTAAAGAAAGTATAATAACCACGAGCTTGCCCCATTAGTGCAACACCAGCCGCAGAGCCAACAGATAATAAACTACCACCAACACCAGCGGTTAATGTGACCAACAGCCATTGAGTGTGTGACATCTCAGGATTCATCGTTAATACTGCAAACATGACCGGGATGTTATCAACGATTGCAGATAAAATACCAACTAAAATGTTAGCGTTAGTAGCACCTAGCTCGCCATACATAAACCCTGAAGCCATACCTAGATAGCCCATAAAGCCTAAACCGCCAACCGCTAAGATTACACCGTAGAAGAAAAATAATGTATCCCACTCCGCTTTAGCTATTTTATCAAAGATATCAAAATCGTCTGTCCTTGTACGACCCGCAGGTACGTCAGAGGTGTTCAGTTTACCTTGCCCTGATTTCTTAATGTAATAACCAAAGAATTTTAAATAGGCTAGACCTAACATCATGCCAAACACTGGCGGTAAGTGTAAGAAGTTATGGAATGAAACAGCAGTCATAATGGTTAGCATAAACAAACCAACAATGACTAAACCACCTGTTTTAATTGGGGTGGCTTCTTTTGAATTTGATTTAGGACTTCCCTTAGGCAAGAAGAACTGCATAATAAATGCAGGAATAACAAAGTTAACAACAGCAGGTAAGAATAATGCGAAGAATTCAGTAAATTGAACAATACCCTTTTGCCATACCATTAAGGTAGTGATATCACCAAACGGGCTAAATGCGCCACCAGCATTAGCACCAACTACAATGTTCACACAAGCCATGGCAACAAATTTAGGCTCATCTTTTCCAACGGCTAGAACTACGGCACACATGATTAATGCGGTGGTTAAATTATCAGCGATAGGCGAAATAAAGAAAGCTAGGATACCTGTAATCCAGAAAAGCGCTCTGTAGTTATAGCCTTTTTGTATTAATACATCACGAAGCGCATCAAATACATTGCGCTCTAAAAGGGCGTTTATGTATGTCATGGCCACTAATAAGAAGAAAAATAATTCGGCATATTCAAGGAAGTTATGACGAATAGCCACTTCCGCAGCGTGAGGCATTCCCTGAGAGTTATAATATGCCGCGATTAATATCCAAATTAGGCCAGCTGCAAGTAGTACTGGTTTTGATTTTCTTAAATGTAATTGCTCTTCTAAAATAACCAGTGAATAGGCTAGAACAAAAATAGCAATAGCTGTATAACCAATCCAATGATTGGTCAAATCAATACTCTGGTGTGTTGCTTCTGAAGCAAAAGCAATGCTTGGAAAAAGCACTGCTGATAACGCCAGTAAAACGTATACAAGTGGTTTCATGTTTTTCTCTAAATGGAATGTTAAATTATTTGCTAACTTAGCGATTTTTTTCGTGCCGAATTCTAACAAATTTTTTACTGATTGACACAAACATGGCCTTGAAAGTTATCAATTGTTTTGATATTAGTTATTGATTTGATTTATAACAAGCTAACGTTAGGTTGTTAATTTCATTAGCTTGTAACTTTTACTAGCTTGTGCATAACTAAACTTCTGGTACAATCAGTTGGAAATTATTCCTTTACCCACAAATATTATTAGGTAACTACAGTCAATGGTCATAAAAGCGAAAAGCCCTGCAGGATTTGCCGAACAATATATCGTTGAATCTATATGGAATGGCGGTTTTCCCCCAGGCTCTATATTGCCCGCTGAGCGAGAACTATCGGAACTTATCGGTGTCACTAGAACGACTTTAAGAGAAGTATTACAACGATTAGCTAGAGATGGCTGGTTAACGATTCAACATGGCAAACCAACTAAAGTAAATAACTTCTGGGAAACGTCGAGTTTAAATATTTTAGAAACATTGGCGCAACTTGATCAAGATGGAATACCTGATTTAGTTGATAACCTATTATCGGCGCGAACCAATATCAGTGCGATATATATCCGTGGTGCATTAAAAAACAATCCAGAAAAAGCGATAGAAACTATTCAAGCTTATGTGGATGTAGAAGATACAGGTGAAGCTTTCACCCAGTTTGATTATCAACTGAACAAAGACTTAGTAGTTGCTTCAGAAAACTCAATTTACCTATTGATATTAAATGGTTTGAGTGGATTGTATTCACGCATTGGTAATTTATACTTTGCTCACCCAAAAGGGCGTGAAATAACTCGAAATTATTACAAAGCCTTAATCGAATTGGCTAAAGCTAATGATTTTGACGGCGCTATCATGGCAGTCCGTAAATACGGTATTGATTCAGGCGCACTTTGGAGTGAATTAAAGGATGACGTATTAAAAGAGTTATCTGAAGACTAACTCCTTAAGCATCTCTAGGTATTCTCAATAAGGACGATATTAATCGTCTTTATTTTTTTGTGGGCAACAGGCAATTACTTTATCTTCACCTGATTTATTCTCTTGAATAATCTTAACGTCAAAGTGCCATAAATAGTGTAAGTGTTTTAATACCTCGTCTTTCGAGTTTCCCAGCTCAACATCATTGTGTGGTGTATACCTTAGCGTTAACGCTCTATCACCATCAATATTAGCATCAACTATTTGGATATTTACCTCAATATTACTGAGATTGTATTGATTTGCGAGGTTATGACGTACTTTTTTATAGCCTTGTTCATTATGAATAGCACCTATTTCAACATAATTATTATCGCTATCATCATGGATATGAAACAACTTAAAATCACGTATTAATTTAGGTGATAAATATTGACTGATAAAGCTCTCATCTTTAAAGTTTTCCATAGCAAAATGCACAGTTTCAAGCCAGTCACTCCCTGCTATTTCTGGAAAGAATTCTTTATCTTCTTCCGTAGGGTGTTCACATATACGTCTTATATCAATGAACATGTTGAAGCCTAAAGCATAAGGATTTATGCCAGAATAAAATTTACTATTATATTCTGGCTGGGCAACAACATTGGTATGACTGTGTAAAAACTCCAACATAAACTTATCAGTTACTAAGCCTTCATCGTATAAATGGTTCAAAATAGTATAGTGCCAAAAGCACGCCCAACCTTCGTTCATTACTTGGGTTTGTTTTTGAGGATAAAAATATTGAGATATTTTTCTTACTATTCTTACTATTTCTCTTTGCCAAGGTTTCAATAAAGGGGCATTTTTTTCGATGAAATATAAAATATTTTCTTGAGGTTCTTTGGGAAATTTATAATTACTTTCACTCTCTTGTTGCTCTTTTTTGGGCACAGTACGCCAAAGTGCATTTACTTGCGACTGTAAATATTCAGCACGTTCAGATTGCCTTTTAAGTTCTTCGTCCAAAGATATTTTTTGTGGCCTTTTATATCGATCTACACCGTGACTCATTAAGGCATGACAAGCATCTAACGTAGCCTCTACCTCACTAATGCCATATTTTTGTTCACATTGAGCTATATAGTTCTTTGCGAATAATAAATAATCAATGATAGAGCTAGCATCTGTCCATGACTTAAATAAATAATTACCTTTAAAAAAAGAATTATGACCATAACAGGCATGCGCCATGACGAGGGCTTGCATAGTTAACGTGTTTTCTTCCATTAGGTAAGAGATACAGGGACTTGAATTGATAACAATTTCATAAGCCAGACCCATTTGCCCACGTTTATAGTTTTGCTCTGTTTGAATAAACTTTTTACCAAACGTCCAATGACTGTAACCAATAGGCATACCTACGCTTGCATAGGCATCCATCATTTGCTCTGCTGTAATGACTTCAATTTGATTAGTATAAGTATCTAGACGATAAAAGTCGGCAACTCTTGCTATCTCGTGTTGGTATTGTCCAAGTAAATCAAAGGTCCAATCAGGGGTATCATCTAACGGAGTCACTTTGGTTTTATTAATATTTTCAGCTGTATTATTTTTATTAGTCATTAATCACCCACTTATCTTAGGTAAAGTGCTTTTATTAAATTTTAGGTTAAGCGGCACTCTGTGTACTTTTTTTGAAAAGCTCTCTAAACACAGGGTAAATGTCAGCAACAGACTTAATATGTTGCATAGCAAAATTAGCGTGTGAGTCTTCCACATGTTGATAATGCTTCCATAGGGTCTGGTGGGCTCTTTGGGTTATTTCTATGTAACTAAAATAGCGACTTTTAGGTAATATTTGTTGTTCTAATATTGTCTGACATCGAGGCGAATCATCTGCCCAATTATCACCATCGGATGCTTGAGCGCCATAAATATTCCACTGGTTGTCATTATATCGCTCAGTGATAATGTCATTCATCAGCTCTAAAGCGCTTGAAGCAATGGTGCCACCTGTTTCTTGTGAATAAAAAAACTCATGCTCATTAACTTCTTTCGCTTGGGTATGATGTCTAATATAAACGACATCAATATTCTTATAAGTACGGCTAAGGAACAGATATAGCAATATGTAAAAGCGTTTAGCCATTTCTTTGGTTGCTTGATCCATAGACCCAGATACATCCATTAAGCAAAACATAACCGCTTTTGAAGTAGGAACTGCTTGTTTGGCATAATTACGAAAACGTAAATCGAAAGTATCAATAAAAGGTACTTTCGCTATTTTTCCTTTAAGTGTCTCTATTTCTGTAGTTAAAGCTCGTTTTTTTTGAATGTTGTCATGTTTATCATTAGATAAAGCCAGTAAAGCTTCTTCAAGTGCTTTAAGTTTTTTACGCTTCGAAGATGTCATTGCGATACGACGAGCAATAGAACCTTGTAATGATTTTACTATATCGATATTTGACGCTACCCCCTCAGCGCAAAAACCACTGCGAACCGTTTTATATTCAATTAATTTATCTAATTGATTTTTCTCAAGGTTAGGCAACTCTAAATCTTCAAAAAGAAGGTTTAAATATTCCTCTTTAGAAATTGAAAAGGTAAAGTCGTCTTCCCCCTCGCCACTATCACTTGCATCACCCTGACCACCACCTTGACCTTGTTGCTTCGGCGGGCGAGGAATTCTATCACCTGAAGAAAATTGGTCATTACCTGGGTGCACCCTATCTTTTATACCGCCATCACCTTGATGAAATGTAGGCTCTGATAGATCACGTTTTGGAATAATAATACTTTCACCAGAATTTATATCTGTCACGCCACGTTGATTTATGGCCTCGGAAACAGACTTTTTAATTTGGTTCTTATAACGCCTCAAAAAGCGTTGACGGTTAACCGTACTCTTATTTTTACTATTAAGACGCCTGTCAATAAAGTTAGCCATATGTTCTCCTTGTCCTTTTACGTAAGAGGTACGACTTACGAAGACTTTCTAACTCGTAAATACCACTCAGATAATAAGCGGACTTGTTTTTGGGTATAACCTTTTGTCATCATGCGTTTAACAAAGTCATCATGTTTTTGCTGGTCATCGGTTGATGTTTTAGCATTAAAAGAAATAACAGGTAGCAAATCCTCGGTATTAGAAAACATTTTTTTCTCAATAACCGTTCTAAGTTTTTCGTAACTAGTCCAAACAGGATTTTGACCATTGTTATTGGCTTTTGCTCGTAAGACAAAGTTAACGATTTCATTACGGAAATCTTTAGGGTTACTAATGCCTGCAGGTTTTTCAATTTTCTCTAATTCATCATTAAGTGATTGTCGATCAAATAACTGACCTGTTTCAGCGTCTCTATATTCTTGATCTTGTATCCAAAAATCAGCATAGGTAACATAGCGATCGAAAATGTTTTGTCCATATTCCGAATAAGACTCTAAGTAGGCTGTTTGAATCTCTTTACCAATGAACTCAATATATTGAGGTGTTAAATAGCCCTTAATAAACTCTAAATAACGCTCTGTAAGTTCTTTTGGTAGTTGTTCACGTTCGACTTGCTGCTCTAAAACGTAGAATAAGTGAACGGGGTTTGCTGCCACCTCAACACTATCGAAGTTAAATACCCGTGATAAAATTTTAAAAGCGAATCGAGTCGATAATCCTGACATCCCTTCATCAATACCGGCATAATCACGATATTCTTGATAGGATTTTGCTTTTGGATCTGTATCTTTTAGCGTTTCACCATCGTAAACACGCATTTTTGAATAAATGCTCGAGTTATCGGGGTCTTTTAAACGTGATAGTACTGAGAATTGTGCAAGAATATCTAGGGTGTCAGGGGCGCACTGAGCAGTTTTCAATTCACTGTGTTCCAGCAACTTTTTATAAATGTTAACTTCTTCTGAAACACGCATACAATAAGGCACTTTAACAATATACACTCGGTCTAAAAATGCTTCATTGTTTTTGTTATTTCTAAATGTTTGCCATTCAGATTCGTTTGAATGAGCGAGTAAAATACCATTGAAGGGCAGGGCAGAAAGACCTTCTGTGGGGTTATAATTACCTTCTTGAGTGGCTGTTAATAATGGATGCAATACTTTAATTGGCGCTTTGAACATCTCTACAAATTCCATTAGCCCTTGATTAGCACGACACAGAGCACCTGAATAACTATATGCGTCTGCATCATTTTGCGCAAAATGTTCAAGTTGTCTAATATCAACTTTACCAACAAGTGCAGAAATATCTTGATTATTGTCATCACCAGGCTCAGTTTTTGCGATGGCAATTTGATCTAAAATAGAAGGATAAACTTTCACCACTTTAAATTGCGCAATATCTCCTTTGAATTCATGTAAGCGTTTAGCGGCCCAAGGAGATATTATGTTATTTAAATACCGGCCAGGAATATTATACTCTTCTTTAAGAATTTTTCCGTCTGAATGAGCATCAAATAAGCTAAAGGGATGATCATTAACAGGGCTACGGATACCATTTGCACTTAGCACGTAAATTGGCTCTTTTTGCATCAAAGATTTTAATTTTTCAGCTAATGAAGACTTACCACCACCAACAGGGCCTAATAAATATAAAATTTGTTTATGCTCTTCTAGTCCTTGTGAAGCATGTTTTAAATAAGACACTATTTGTTCAATGGCTTCTTCCATACCATAAAAATCGATAAAGGCCGGATAACGCTTAATAACTCTATTGGAAAATATTCGACTGAGCCTAGGATCTGTCGCTGTATCAACCATTTCAGCTTCACCAATGGCAGCAAGTAATCGTTCAGATGCGCTAGCGTAAGCTAGGCTATCGTCTTTACAAATAGTTAAAAATTCTTGTAAGCTAAACTCCTCTTCTTGAGCTTGCTCGTAACGCGTTTGATAATGTTGAAAAATACTCATAACGACCTCCAAAAGAAAACAGTGCTATCCATAAATAAAAACTTGCAAAAATCATTACCTAACAACTTGTTAAGGTAAGGTAAAAACCACTTACTATATTTAAAGGTTAGTTGTTCTGGCTAATTTTGCTAAGAAATTTATAGAATTAAATTGTTATTTACTTGAAGAGTCTATTTGTTGCTTTTTATTTCAGGCAAGGTATTGAATATTTTTACTGAGAACTTGATATTAATGCTTAAACCCTATAGTTCTCCAACAGATCTAAAATAGCTGAGTTACCCTGATTTGATTAGTGCAACCACCAACTGTAAATAAAATTATACACTCAGCTGCTAGCACTAGTATAGCCTTGTCAGGTGTAATCCATTTTTAGCAAGAGAACTTCGTACAACTTATGTTACAACCTCTTTTTAAGCCTTGTCCTAAGGGGACTTTCGCTCAACTCATTTGCCCTTGATAATAGCTTTAAGACAAGAAATTGAATGAGAGATAACAATGACCGATAGTAAAAACCCGTTAAAATTATGTGGTATTGAGTTTACTGAATATGCCACACCAGATTCAGACTTTATGGAAAAAGCTTTCTATGGTTTTGGTTTTTCAAAAACTAAAAAAATGAAAGGTCGAGATGTCGAATACTTTAATCAAAATGATATTCATTTTTTATTAAATAAAGAAAAAGCTGGTTTCTCTAAAGAATTTGCTAAAAGTCATGGTCCAGCTATATGTTCTATGGGATGGCGAGTTGAAGACGCTGATTTTGCTTTTAATGAAGCAGTTAATCGTGGAGCAAAGTCGGCAGTAAATGAACCAAACAAACTTCCGTATCCTGCTATTTATGGTATTGGTGATAGTCTTATCTATTTCATCGAAAACTTTGCAAAATCAGGCGCTAACAAAGGTTTGATCTATGATACAGATTTTGAAGATATTGCTGAACCTGTTTTAGTTGAAGATAAAGGCTTTTTAGCCGTTGATCATATGACTAACAATGTTCATCAAGGCACTATGCATAAATGGGCTGATTTTTATAAAGACGTATTCGGTTTCACTGAAGTGAGATATTTTGATATTAAAGGTGTTAAAACAGCATTGATTTCTTATGCGCTAGCATCACCTTGTGGGAATTTCTGTATTCCAATCAATGAAGGTAAAGGTAGCACCAATAATCAAATTGATGAATATCTTGATGAGTACAATGGTCCTGGTGTTCAACATTTAGCATTCATTACAGACGATTTAGTTGGCTCTCTTGATAAGTTAGATAGCTCAATTATTGATACACTTAATATTGTACCTGAGTATTATGATGAGATTTTTGATCGCGTACCATGGGTAAAAGAAGACAAAGCACGTATCAAAGAGCATCAAATATTGATTGATAGCCAAAGTGAAAATTCTTATTTATTACAAATATTCACTAAAAATTTATTCGGCCCAATCTTTATTGAAATGATTCAACGAGTTGACGATCAAGGTTTTGGAGAAGGTAACTTCTCAACCTTATTTAAATCTATTGAGTTAAACCAAATGGAACGTGGCGTTTTATAACGAATAGCAGCCATTAACCAATAAAAAAGCCAACAAACTAGTCAAGTTTGTTGGCTTTTTTTATAACTTAGTTTTGTCGTCACTAGGTATTATCTTGATAATTAGGGGCTGTTGATCTTTCGAGATTGTTTTTTCAGCAGTTTGTTGGGTATTCGTACAAGGCAGAGTCTTTGTAATGTGGTTGTTCCACATAAAAAGGTGATAACGCCGTAAAAATAACCAACAAACGCTGTCCGAAAGATTCGGCTAAAAACATTTTACTCTTTGTTGAGTAGTATTTGCTTAGAGTGACTAGGCTACACACTACCCGCCGCGATTAAAACGTTTTTATCTCGAACAAAATTTAACCGCGAAAGATCAACAGACCCTAGTCTTTATTTACTATTAGCTGATACATTTAAGTCTTTTAAAATACCATCATGTAAGTTGTAGACTACGCCATGAACGGTAATATCTTGATTGTTTTGCCAGGCGTTAACCAGCGTGGTGGTGTTACATATATTCGCTACTTGCTCTATAACATTGAGTTCACATAATAAGTTAATACGTTCTTTTTCATCGGTAAGTTGGTCCATTTCTTCTTTATGGAAGCGGTAAACATCCTCTATGTGACGTAACCAATTATCGATTAAACCATGACTTTCATTATCAAGTGCCGCACTAATCCCACCACAACCGTAGTGTCCACAGACAATAATATGCTGAACTTTTAAGACATCGACTGCATATTGAATAACGGATAAGCAATTTAGGTCAGTATGAATAACTTGGTTGGCAATATTACGGTGTACAAAAACTTCACCTGGGTCCATGCCAAGAAGAGCATTTGCAGGTACACGTGAATCTGAGCAGCCTATCCATAAGTATTTCGGCGATTGCTGTTCAGACAATCTCTTGAAAAACTCAGGGTTTTCTTTAGTTCTTTTTTCTGCCCATTGTTTATTATTATCAAACAGGTGTTGAATTGCTGTCATAGGTTTTAGTCACATTGAGTAGTTAAAGTTATGACATTTTATGTCATGAAAAAGGTAAGTAAAAGTAATTATTTGTAATCGCGTGACAATTTATCAATCAAGAATATAATTTTAGGGATAACCCTAAAGGATTATCTAGCATGATATTAACTCACTTAAATCCTCTGAAATAGCTTCACTATACTGTATCATTCAACTTGATTGGTAACTTGCATAATATCTCTAGTATAATTATGGCAATGACTATCTCAAAGGTAAACAATTATGGCAAGCGCATGTGCACTGCATATCCTAGTAAAAACTGAAAAACAAGCAGCAGACTTAAAAGCACAACTTGATAACGGAGCTAACTTTGCTGCACTTGCAAAAAAACACTCACTTTGTCCTTCGAAGAAAAAAGGTGGTGATTTGGGAGAGTTTCGTCGCGGGCAAATGGTAAAAGCGTTTGATGATGTTGTATTCAAAAGGCCAATATTAAAAGTGCATGGTCCAATAAAAACAAAATTTGGCTACCACTTAATTAAAACCTTATATAGAAGTTAATAAAGGAGTTATTTTAAATCTTGATCCTGCTCTTCTTTGTCTAGCGCTTCATTTCGCTTCTTAATATTTGCTAATTGCTCTGCCGTTAAATTGAATTTATGTGCTGATTTTTTTAATAACAAAATACCTCCTACAATAATGCCTATAGCAAGGGCTGTGATAATTATGGCTGTTAATGACATAGACAATAATTCGTATTGGTAATATTTATTAAAATACTAGCAAAAATAAAGCTATACAGGTAATTAATTCTATTATATAAAATGCTTTAGACGCATCACAATAAAAGAGAATTAAAATGCTCAGTAAATTATCGATAAAGCTTCTTCTACCTAACTTAGCTATTGGTCTATTTTTTATAATCTGTCTTGCTTTTATTGACGGCCCAGTAAGTCACTTTACTCTTATCATACTCTTTTTCTCTTTTATTGCCTTACAGAGTATTGCGAGTTATTTATTATTTACCAAAATGTTAACTAACCGATTAACTCGCCTCAAAACCTATATTGATATGGTTGTCAGTACTGAAGAAGCCCCATCAGAGCCTTTAAAAGACCTAGCTAATGATGATCTTGCTCAAGTTACTAATGAGTTTAGTGACTTTATTGTCGGTTTAGCTGATGTTGTGAGTGTTATTCGTCAAGAAGCTGAAACCTTACGCCAAGGCTCTACTTCGTTGTCTTTTCAAATGACGGATTCAGTTAATCTTGTAGAAAACTCTACTGGGCAAATCACTCAAATGGCAGAATCTATTGAAGATGTTGTAAATACATCATCAAGTCTTTCAGAGAGTGCAGAACAAGTAAGTGAAACAACTAGTTCTGTGATGGATATTTTAGCTAAGGGCGTAAACTCTTCTAATACAAGCCAAGAAACAATTGAAGCTGTTGCCAGTGAAGTCGATGAAATGGCTAAAGAGTTAACTTTATTACAAGAGGAAAGCGCACGTATAGGCTCAGTACTTGATGTGATAAAAGGTATTGCTGATCAAACTAATTTATTAGCTTTAAATGCAGCTATTGAAGCCGCTAGAGCAGGAGAGCAAGGCAGAGGTTTTGCCGTTGTTGCAGATGAAGTCCGAGCATTAGCTCATAGAACTCAACAATCCACTGTAGAAATCCAATCGATGGTGGAAGGCTTACAAGCTAAAACAACTAATGCAGTTAATAGTATTGGTCGAGGTCATAAACTCACCCAAGATTCTTTGAATTACTCTGCTGATGTTGTCATTGCTTTAGACAAGATTGGTTTGGCTTTTCAAGATGTCGATAATTTAACATCAAAAATTGCCAGTGGTACATTAGAGCAGCAAACCGCCACTTCATCTATTAATGACAGTATCTTAGCTGTTGTATCACTTAGTCATGATATTAATAGCGGTTTAAATTCTGTTGCAGTCCACGCAGAGCAGCAGCAACAAACTGCCCAAGAAGTAGAAAAAACTATTAATAGAATTTGTGTTTAGTTATTTATTTCGAAAATGGATTTTCATTGTTACATTAAATGTAATGCTACCTACTTTTCACTTTCTTGATTACGTTGCTTAGCTAATTTTTGTAATTGCTTAGACTGTTCATGTAAGCTATTACGCACTAAGGTTTCTCGGTCTTCTTCACGGATAAAGTGAAAAGTAACTTTATGAATAAACGTTTCGTTTTTTAACTCCACCTCAATGACTTCTCCATAGCAATATATGGCACAATGACTTTCTATTAAGAATATTTTCAACTCAAGTAATTGGCCAATATTAAATGCTTTTGGTCCGATAAACTTAACACCTCCGCCGCCAAACTTAACGCCTTGATATCTATGTTGCACTTCATCTTGCTGACTAAGAATATAACCAATAAGCAAGTCAATTTTTTGTGATTGTTGGTTAAGAAAGCTCACTAGTTGGGAAGCACTACCGCCTAAATTCTGTAATGAGCGTAAAGCTGATTGGTCTAAGGCATTCATATCTGTTGCTAATTTAAAAGGCATTGGCATATTGGCAGTAAACTGCTCAAAACTCAGCTCTTGAGTGTTATCAATAGCTATAATGTTTACTGAAAATTCCAGTTCAATGGCAAAAAACTCATGATACAGTGCTAATTTTTTATCGAGGGATAGAGAGCTCATGTTGTATATTTCCATGTAAGAAGATAGTGTTTTTATAAAGTAATGAAAGCTTAATAATTACTTTAATAACAGATACTATAATAAAAAGTGTAACGATAAATATCCCTGAGGCTATTTGTCTCAGAAAATTTTAGTGATTGTGTTATGCTACAGAACATTCTAAATCAGTACCAGATAAAAGAATAATACCTCAATGTTTCAACCTATTAGTATCTTCATCGGGCTGCGCTATAGCCGTAGTAAAAGCCATGCAGGCTTTGTTTCGTTCATCACATTTTTTTCCACTGTTGGCATTCTATTAGGAGTGGCTTCACTCATAGCGGTTGTTTCCGTGATGAATGGTTTTGAGGGCGAATTAAAGAAACGTATATTAGGGATTGTTCCTCATGTCATTGTCAGTGATTTTACAAGTAATGAAAGTAGTACCAAGCAAGACCTTCGATGGCCAAGCTTACGTGAAGAATTACTGAACAAACCTCACGTAGTAAGGGTAACACCTTTCCTTGAGAGTGAAGCGTTAATCCAGTCGTCAAAAGGACTTCAGGGGGTTTTAGTGCAAGGCATAATGCCAACGCTTGAACAAGATAATATAATTAATACCCATATGGTTGCAGGCAGTATCGATATGCTCTCCACACAAAGTTACTCTTTAGTTCTGGGGCAGTCATTAGCTAATAAACTGCAAGTAACACTGGGTGATGAAGTTCGCTTGGTATTACCTAATAAAAGTGTTTTTACTCCCATGGGGCGTATTCCAGTACAGCGCGTTTTTAGCATTGTGGGGATTTTTCATATTGGCTCACAAGTTGATGATGCCATGGTTTATGTTGATAGCCGTTATGGAGCCAAACTACTCAGACGACCGGGTGATGGTATTGATAAACTAAGACTTTATTTAGATGATGCTTTTAACGCTAAAAAAGTCGTTGAAAGTCTCAAAAAGGATCAAGAAAATACCGAGGAAGTAAATACACTTCATTCCGTTAGTTTTAGTACTTGGGATGAAAGCCAAGGAGCACTGTTCTCTGCGGTTAAAATGGAAAAAAATATGATGTGGTTAATGTTAAGCTTAATCGTTGCGGTTGCTGCATTTAATATTGTCTCAGCCTTGGTGATGGTGGTTGTTGAAAAACAAGCCGAAATTGGTATATTGCAAACGTTAGGTTTAGCACGTATTGACGTTATTAAAATATTTATCACTCAGGGTATGGTTAACGGTTTATGGGGAGTCACTTTAGGAGGGCTGCTCGGCGTGATGTTAGCACTTAACCTGAACGAAATATTGTTAGTGATAGGAGTCAACTTATTTGGCTTTGGTATACAAGATTTACCGATTAAACTGGAGTGGTTTGATGTACTCACTATTATCTTATCTGCATTAGCTATGAGCTTTTTAGCCACACTATATCCGGCATATCAAGCGTCGACTACTCAGCCAGCTCAAGTATTAAGAAATGAATAAGGTCAAAGTAATGAGTAAAGTACTACAGTGTTGTCAGTTATCTAAATCATATAAACAAGGTGACATTGAAACTAAGGTGTTAAATAACCTCGAGTTAAGTGTTGAAAAAGGTGAGCTACTCGCCGTAGTGGGCAGCTCAGGTTGCGGGAAAAGCACATTTTTACATCTTGCAGGAGCCTTAGATTCACCAAACTCAGGGCAAGTACTTATTAATGATATTGATATCCACCAATTATCGGAAAAAGAGCGAGCTAAGTTTAGAAATCAACATATTGGCTTTATTTATCAATTTCACCATTTGATGATGGAATTCAGTGCTCAAGAAAATGTAGCAATGCCATTAATGATAAAAGGTGAAAAGCCAAAAAAAGCCTTGTTAGCGGCTAAGGAAATGCTCGACCAAGTGGGGTTATCTCATCGAATTGATTACCGACCTTCACAATTATCAGGGGGCGAGCGTCAACGCGTGGCTATTGCCCGTGCATTAGTGACTAAACCCTCATTAGTGCTAGCCGACGAACCTACCGGAAATTTAGATAGCGATACCGCAGAACAAATTTATCAACTAATTCGCAGTCTAAATAACACAGCTCACACTAGCTTTGTCATTGTAACTCATGATCTAATATTGGCTAACCGTATGGATAGGCAAGTAAAGTTAGTGCAAGGACAGTTATTACCACTTACTGAGTTAAAACCTGAAGAGCAGTCTTCTACTTCGGTTATTACAGACGACACCATTAGCTGCGAAGATAGTGAACGCCATGTTTAAACCTTTAAGTCTTTATTTAGGCTGGCGTTATGTTCGCAGTCGACACGGAAATGGTTTTTCAGCTTTTATTTCTGCCTCATCAACTATTGGTATAGCTTTAGGCGTAACGGTTCTTATCGTTGTATTGAGTGCTATGAATGGCTTTGAGCGAGAATTATCTCAAAAACTGCTTTCAATAGTACCCCATGTTGAGTTGGTGAGTGTTAATGAACCGATAAACGATTGGAAAAAAAGTATTAAAAAACTGCAAAACGAGGCGACAGTTATTGCGGCAGCGCCAGTGATCAAAATGACGGGAATGTTGCAACATGGCTTAAAGTTAAAGGCGGTAGAGGTTCGTGGTGTAGATGCCGCATTAGAAATGCAAGTATCGAGTATTGATGATTATATTATTGCAGGTTCTTGGCAGGCATTAATGGCTACACATAAAAATAAACACACCATAGTTATTGGCAGTGGCGTGGCAAAAAAACTCTCTGTAAAGCTCGGTGACAAAATACAGTTATTGTTACCACCACCAGCAGTAAATAATGATGTTAAACAGGTGTTTTCAGCACCTATTACACGTCATGTAGAAGTGGTTGGCATTTTCAAGTTTGGCGGTACAATAGACGAAACGTTAGCTTATAGCCCACTTTCACTCGCGAGTGATGTGATGGGCTATAAAAATAATGAGACACAAAGTATACGCTTGAAAGTTACCGATGTTTTCTCTGCGCCTAAAATTGCTAGACAGGTTGCCCATAATTTTGACCATTATGTTTATCTTAATAATTGGACTCATAGTCAGGGGCATTTATTTAATGATATTCAATTGGTTCGTATGGTGATGTTTATTGTCTTAGTGTTGGTAATAGCGGTAGCAAGTTTTAATATTGTTTCAACCTTAATTATGGCAGTGAATGAAAAACAAGGCGATATCGCTATTTTAAAAACCATGGGCGCAAGCTCAAAAACTATTATGTTGGCCTTTATTACTCAAGGTTTAGTTAACGGTGTATTAGGTAGTTTGTTAGGCGCTCTGTTTGGTGTTTATTTAGCGTTAAATCTTACCGATATGATTAGTGTGCTAGAGCAGTTAATAGGGACCACCTTCTTATCTGGCGATGTATACTTTATTAACTACTTGCCGAGTGTTTTACAGGCGAGTGATGTTTATGCAACAGTGATTACCGCACTTATAATGAGCTTGTTGGCAACCATATACCCAGCATGGCGAGCGACTAAAGTAGAGCCAGCACAAGTGTTAGGGCAGTTGTAAATATGACCTTTTGTCTTTTGTTTACTAAAAAAAAGACAAAAAAAAGCCCGCAAACTAAGTGCGGGCCAACTTAAATATCAAGTTGATATAAGGAAGTTAAATTCCAAGAAACATGTCAGAGAGAAAAGATAGTTAATATCTATTCAAAGTAATCTAGTTAATGATAGCTCTTTGGGAGAAAGAGTAAAAATATCATTGCGCTAACTCAGAAAACAAAGCTATCTTAATCGTCTTCATTTATTCCGACAACCTAAAAAAAATGTCATTTTTACATTAGAAAAACTAATGCGAACTTGTCGCTTTTTGTCTATACGTTTTTAGTGAGTAAATATTCATTTATTGGACTTGTGGTACAAAGAAAGAGGGCTGTCGGCGTTTTTTTATTCAAAGCTAGGTTTTTCAGGTAAGTTTTATTTAGACTGTTGTAGTTATTTATTCATTAAATAAATTTTAAAAGTTATTTTTTATTCTTAAATATAGCGTGATAGTTCGGGGGAAGGGCAGATAAGCCAAATAAAGTCTTTTAACTACAATTAAATTTTAGAAGCTTCACAAAATAAAATAGACATTTATACCCGCTCTACTTCAAAAAGAAGAACGGATATAAATAGATTTCGCTTTAATTAGCTAAAATTAGCTTGAGCAAAATCCCAGTTAGCTAATGCCCAAAAACCGTTAAGGTAATCAGGTCTTACATTGCGGTAATCAATGTAATAAGCATGTTCCCACAAATCAACAGTAATAAGTGGCGTAACACCTTCGTCCGTTAATGGTGTTGCAGCATTTGAAGTATTAACAATAGCTAGGCTGCCATCAGCATTTTTTACTAACCAAGTCCAGCTAGCGCCAAAGTTGTTGATAGCACTATCAGTGAACTTAGCTTTAAACTCTGCAAAAGAACCAAAGTTACTAATGATTGCAGCTAATAAATCACCTGATGGCTCACCACCTGCGTTTGGAGCTAAGCTATTCCAATAAAAAGTATGATTCCATATTTGTGCCGCATTATTAAAAACCCCAGCTGAAGACGTTTTAACTATTTCTTCTAGGCTTTTATTTTCAAATTCAGTACCGCCAATTAACCCATTAAGCTTTACAACATAAGTGTTGTGATGTTTACCGTAATGAAATGATAATGTTTCTGCTGAAATATGTGGTTCTAACGCATTTTGCTCGTAAGGTAATGCAGGTAATTCAATGGACATTATGCTCTCCTAATTGTAACTTTTAATCAAAAATTGGTGTGTTTTCATATAAACTTGAGTAAAATACTCAAGTATTATTTCTATATTGGTATTGTAAAGGGTGTTTTCAAGGCTATATATCTTAAAATCAATAGCTAAGCTATTTAAGATAATAGTACTTATTCTATTACCTTCTATTGAAAAGAGCTAAAAATAGTTGATAATTTTTTTTTTATCTCCATATGAAACTATAACAATAGAAAAGAATAGAATAAGCATTAATTAATAGAGGGTATTATGGATACAGTTGAGCGCATTAAAGAACAAATTAGCGAAAATACAATCTTGCTATATATGAAAGGGTCTCCTAAATTACCAAGTTGTGGTTTTTCATCACAAGCATCACAAGCATTAATCTCTTGTGAAGAAAAATTTGCTTATGTTGATATCTTACAAAACCCTGATATTCGTGCGGAATTACCTAAATACGCTGATTGGCCAACCTTCCCACAATTATGGGTTGACGGTGAGTTAGTTGGTGGTTGTGACATTATTATGGAAATGTTTCAACAAGGTGAATTACAAACCTTAGTGAAAGAAGCCGCAGCAAAAAATGCTTCATCTGAAGATAGTTCAGCAGACGCATAATAAGATCAAACGGATTAATTAGTCCTATTGATATAAATAGATAAATATTATCTGTCACAATTTTGTAAACAGATAAAGTAAACCTTTTAACATAAATAGAATGGAGCATAAAATGAGCGTATTAGTTGGTCGTCAAGCACCGGATTTCACTGCAGCAGCAGTATTAGGCACTGGTGAGATTGTAGATAGCTTTTCATTAAGTGAAGCAATTAAAGGTAAAACAGCAGTGGTATTTTTCTACCCACTAGATTTTACTTTTGTTTGTCCATCTGAGCTTTTAGCTTTTGATCACCGCATGGAAGATTTTAAAAGCCGTGGCGTAGAAGTAATTGGTGTTTCAATTGATTCACAATTCTCTCACAACGCATGGCGTAATACCCCAGTAAATGATGGTGGTATTGGTCCAGTTCAATACACTTTAGTTGCTGATACTAAACATGAAATTTGTAAAGCATACGATGTTGAGCATCCAGAAGCTGGTGTAGCTTTCCGTGGTTCATTTTTAATTGACCAAGCTGGTACAGTTCGCCATCAAGTAGTAAATGATTTACCACTAGGCCGTGATGTTGATGAAATGTTACGTATGGTAGATGCATTACAATTCCACGAAGAACATGGCGAAGTTTGTCCTGCTGGTTGGAATAAAGGCGACAAAGGTATGACTGCGTCTCCAGAAGGTGTTGCTTCTTACCTTACTGACAATGCAGATAAGTTATAATTTTTTGCGAAAGAATTTGTTTCGTTATTTAAATTTAATTACTTAACTTAACGGATGATATTGCAAAAACAAAAAAACCGCGAAAGCGGTTTTTTTATGTTCAAATTTTAGTGTGGCATTTCAGATTTTAAACCTCTGCTTCTTCATCAACTAAAGGCCAACCACCCAAAGAACGCCATTTATTGACGATATGACAAAATAACTCGGCAGTTTTTTCAGTATCATAAAGTGCGCTATGTGCTTCATCATTATTGAAGTCAATTTTTGCAGCGATACAAGCTTTTGCTAAAACAGTTTGTCCTAACGCTAAGCCTGCAAGCGTTGTGGTATCAAAACTAACAAAGCTATGAAAAGGGCTACGTTTTATTTTACAGCGCTCAGTGGCAGCATTTAAAAATCCTAAATCAAAGGCTGCATTATGAGCAACAATAATTGCCCGTTGGCAACCTGCTGCTTTCATCTTTTTGCGAACCATTTTAAAGAGAGCTTTAAGTGCCTCATCTTCATCAACAGCACCACGTAACGGGTTAGTCGGGTCTATTCCGGTAAACTCCAAAGCTTTTGGCTCAAGATTCGCACCTTCGAACGGCTCAATGTTAAATTGTATTGTTTCATCGATAGAGAAATCACCAGTGATTTCATCTAAATGTAATACTGAGGCAGCAAGTTCAAGTAAAGCATCGGTTTGACAATTAAAGCCAGCTGTTTCTACATCAATCACAACGGGGAAATAGCCTCGAAATCTTTGAGCAAATTTGCTTTTAATTTTTTCAGTTTTAAGGGCGGTGTTTTGCTGGGTAGCTATAGGGCTTGATTCAGACATTGGTTACTAAGTTATCGAGGTTTTAAATAATGCTGATGATTATCGCAGAAAGTTTATTTAAAAACGACAGTAAGAGAGTATATAAGTCATTAACACTACTTTTTTTTCCTTAAAATCGATATTCTGCAGATAAAATGCTAAAGTTATCTTAGTTTAGGGCGATACCCTATATATCCCATACAGGCAGAAGATAATGTCCTGTTACTGCTATCGATATTGTGCAAAATTATGAAAAAAATAGTCGCATCAATGAGTACTTATTTTCTTATCCTAGCTAGCCTAAGCGCTAGTTTAGCTGTAAGTAATGTAAACGCGGGTATACGTCAATATAGCGCAGATATTCATTCGTCAAAATGGCGGCTTTCAAATGACTCCCGCCTACAGTGCACCTTATCACATCAAATTCCTCGGTATGGCGAAGCGCGTTTTTCAGCAAAAGCGAGCAGAAAGCTAAATATGGAATTTGAACTCGATATGATGTTGTTACCCGATAACTACTCTTTAGCTGAAGTTCGCAGTGTCGCCCCTAATTGGCAACCCGGCACTGGTTCGCGTACGTTAGCGAACATGAAGTTGCATAAACAATTTAATCCTAGCTTACCTAAAAAGGTTGCTTGGACCATGCTAAGTGAATTAGAGCAGGGAATGAGTCCTACTTTTTATTATAATGACTGGTATAGTGAGCAAGATAAAATATCTGTAGGTTTATCTACAGCTCGTTTTAAAAGTGCGTATCGAGATTTTGTCGGCTGTGTCGGTAATTTACTAAACTACAGCTTTGATGACATCGCTTATACCGTACTGAACTATCAATCAAGTAGTGATAAGTTTACTAAAGCATCACAAAGACGTATTGAAATGATACGTGAATATCTAAGCTTAGATCCTGAGTTAGAATTAGTATTAATTGATGCTTATTCTGACAGCTATGGTGGCCGTTGGTCTAACTTAAAGTTATCAGAACGCCGAGCAGAAAAAATAAGAGATTATTTTGTACAAAATGGTATTGACGTTAGCCGAATTGAAGCAAAAGGTTATGGTGAAAAACGTCACATTTCTTCCAACGAAACGACACTCGGTAGAGGGAAAAACCGTCGAGTAGTTATTCAAATGCAAAAGCCTTGATTACTTTTTAGCTCTTTTGCTTCCAAGGTAAGAAATACTTGCAAGTAAGTTAATCAAAAGTGTAAAAAACTCATATAAAGTATTGAACAGGCCTGTAGATTCACAGTAATCTACAGGCCTGTTTTTGTCTGTACTCTATTTGAGTACGACTTTTAATTTTTAAGGGATAAATGTAATGAAACATTTTTCAAAATTATGCTTATTACTCGGCGCTTTTGCTGGGTCTGTAGCACCAGTTTCATGGGCTGTTGAAGGTGAAACTCAACAACACACCAAGGCATCTCAGCTAACTGATGCATATACTTATGCCAATTATGATCAGGTCAAAGCAACTCATGTATACCTTGATCTTGATGTCGACTTTAATAAAAAATCTTTATCTGGCTTTGTCGAACTATCACTTAATTGGTTTACCGATAAGAGCGCACCACTAATTTTAGACACTCGTGATCTTGTGATTCACTCTGCTATGGCAAAAAATAGCCAAGGACAATGGGTTAAAGTAAATTATGACCTAGCTAAGCGTGATGACGTTTTAGGTAGTAAACTTACTATCGATACGCCATTTAAAGCTAAAAAAGTACGTGTTTATTATCACTCTACTGAAAAAGCTTCTGGTTTACAGTGGTTATCAGCTGAGCAAACGGCCGGTAAAGAAAAACCATTTTTATTTAGCCAAAACCAAGCAATTCACGCACGTTCTTGGATCCCAATCCAAGATACACCGAGTGTTCGTGTCACTTATACTGCACGTATAACAACCGATAAAGATTTATTAGCGGTAATGAGTGCTAATAATGAACCAGGGGCAGAGCGAGATGGAGATTATTTCTTCTCAATGCCACAAGCTATTCCTCCATACCTAATTGCTATTGGTGTTGGTGATCTTCAATTTAAAGCAATGAGCCATCAAACAGGTATATATGCTGAGTCTTATATTTTAGATGCAGCCGTTGCTGAATTTGATGATACTCAAGCGATGATTGATAAAGCTGAAGAAATGTATGGTAAATATCGCTGGGGTCGCTATGACTTATTAATGTTACCGCCAAGCTTTCCTTTTGGCGGTATGGAAAATCCACGTCTCTCGTTCATTACACCTACCGTAGTTGCCGGTGATAAAAGCTTAGTAAACTTAATCGCACATGAACTTGCTCACTCTTGGTCAGGAAACCTAGTGACTAACGAAAGTTGGCGTGATCTCTGGTTGAACGAAGGTTTTACCAGCTATGTTGAAAATCGTATTATGGAAGCCGTTTTTGGTACAGAGCGAGCGGTAATGGAACAAGCTCTTGGCGCACAAGATTTAAATGCTGAGCTTAAAGAGCTTGATAGTGGTGATACTAAACTTTACATCGATTTGAAAGGTCGTGATCCTGATGACGCTTTCTCTGGCGTACCTTATGTTAAAGGTCAATTGTTCTTAATGTACTTAGAAGATAAATTTGGTCGTGAGCGTTTCGATGCTTTCGTATTAGAGTATTTTGATAGTCATGCATTCGAAAGTTTAGGTACAGATAACTTTGTTAAATACTTGAAAGCTAATTTAACTGATAAGTACCCAAATATTGTTAGTGATAGTGAAATCAATGAGTGGATTTTCAACGCAGGTCTACCAACATATGCACCGCAACCGACTTCTAATGCTTTTACAGCCATTGATAAGCAAATTACCCAACTTGTAACGGGTGAATTATCATTAGAGAAATTACCGACAGCTAAGTGGACATTACATGAATGGTTGCATTTTATTAATAACTTACCTCTTGATACTAGCCTAGAGCGTATGACTAACTTAGATAATGAATTTAATCTAACGAAGAGTACTAATGCAGAGATTACTCATGCGTGGTACTTGTTATCAGTTCGTGTCGGTTATAAAGAAGTTTACCCAGCTATGGCTAAATACCTAAAAAGTATTGGTCGTCGTAAATTGATAGTGCCTTTATACAAAGAACTTGCCAAAAATGCAGAAAATAAAGTATGGGCTGTTGAGGTATATAAGCAAGCTCGTCCAGGTTATCACGGCTTAGCTCAAGGTACTGTAGATGGTGTTTTGAAATAAGCGAATAATACCAAGTTGGTTAAGTTCTTTCCCACTCAGCGAGAATTAAAAGGCTTAAAGACAAGGCATTGATTGATGAGAATGGTTATTCCCTTCTCAAAATCAATAACCTAGTGTGTAAGCCTTTACCTTTTATTAGGTACTCGCCCTTGGGAGCTTACTCGATGTCCATTAACTTTATTAAATTCCTTTGATTTAGAGTGACTAAACCGAAATGAATTCGCCTTGTTATTGAACATCGAGCATAGCTCTGAGTAGGGAATAAATTTAATCAAATTGGTATAACATTACGAACATAAAAAGGGGCTTGATGTAATAATATCAAGCCCCTTTTTATATTTTTATCTCATTTAATATCAGACTGTTATCTAATACTAAAATTACTCTAGTCTCGACTTCAAACCGCCCTAACTTTTACTTTCAATAATGATATCAACTTGGCGTTTTTTATCTTGTTGTGAAATTACAACGCGCATCATTTCTTCACCCTTGTTGTATTGTAGGGTCAACCTGTTACGTTTACGCTCTTGTGAATTAGCAGTACCAAAAGCTTGTTGATAAAAATTGATAACTTGCGCTTCAGTTGATTGGGTAAAGTAATTTACTACAGCAGGTAATTTGTCACTGAATTCAGCAAAAATTTGAGCATCTTTTAATACAGGGATGTCAATAACGCCATTATTAATTACAGCACTGATCTGTTTTGGCACTTCAGTTACAGACTCTTCAATAAGAGGCTCAACGATAATGGGCTCTACGGCAGCAGGGGTTTGAGTAGGTTGCTCTTCAATATCTTCAGTCGAAGAACAAGCACTAACTGCAACGGCTACCATACTAAGTAATGCAAAATGCTTAACAGCTTGTTTTACTCTCATTTAAGTCACTTCCAATCTCGTTTATATGTTTTATATAATTTTAAATATATACGATCTTTAGTACTAACGCGATAACAGCACAATAAATAGCACGAAAAAGAACATAAAGCGGCTTGCAACCGCTGATGAATGTGGTTGCTACACTTTGTCTTGGTAATGATCTACCCACAATGCGGTAGCACCACAAATGGCAACGGGCATTACCACTAGATTTACAATGGGAATCATCGAAAATAGCGCAACTGTTATACCAAAACTATAACTAATTCCCTGATTTTGTTTGAGTATCTCTTTCATCTTAGGGAAGGGGATTTTATGGTTGTCAAAAGGGTAATCTTTATATTGTATCGCCATCATCCAAGCGATAAATAAAAACCAAATTATTTGACCAAAAATGGGAAGAACACAGAGTATTATGAAAAATCCAATAGCACGAGGTAAATAATAACTCAGCTTTTGCCATTCTCTACTCAATGTTCTAGGAACATCTTTAACTATATCAAGTACTTCTCCTTTAGCGATTGGTTTGTCGGATAAAATCGCTTCCATCTTTTCGGACAGTAGGCCATTAAAGGGGGCTGCAAGCCAATTAGCCACTGTACTAAATAGAAAGGAAAATATAACCAAAATTGAAATAACTGCGAGAGGCCATAATATAACGCTTAACCAATCAAGCCAACTTGGCAGCCAAGCCATAATACGATCCATGTAGCTACTTAGCTCTAAATAAACATAACTAAAGGCAAGGCTAAATAAGACTACATTGATTAATAAGGGGATAAAAACAAATCGGCGTATGCCTTTTAGTTTTATCAGACTAAAACCTTTAAAGAAATAGCTGGCACCACTGTGAGCAACAGGCGCATGCGCAGTTTGTTTAGGTGAGTGTGACATAAGGTGAGGTATTCCTAAAGGTAAGTGACTGATATTTTTCGTGTGAGTATATACTCGTTCCTATCTAAAGTGCAGGATTTCAGTGGAAATTAAAATGTCTTTAGGGAGGATAATAATTTAAGTTTAGTCTTTTCTATACTTTAAATATTTAACGCGGTTTAAAGGTATTTTAAACCCATCGAATAAGCGCCTGAGTAACATTACTTCATCGTTGCTGTAGCATATAATGGAATAACCAATATTTCATCACAGTACCTTCTATTAAAATAGCTTAAGCACTCGCAAACAAGCATTTTGATTGGTAACGGGTATAAAAGTTGCTTTCCTACTTTTAAACATTAACTTGTTACAAATCTCTCTTAATTCTGATAAAGTTTATTGTTATTATATAGCGATAATAATCGCATAAAAACAGAAATAAAGAGAGTAATAGGCTCGAAATGGAAGATAACTTCAGAAACGTCTTAATTGTACTTAGTGCCATTGCCATCACTGCAATATTCATTCATGGGCTATGGACAATAAGAAAACAAAAAAATCCATATAAATTAAAAGCATCGAAAGAAAAAACCGATCCTATTATCCGAGATTTTGATCGTAAAGGCTTTGACCAAGATGGTGTTGGGCAAGTAAAAATAAAGCCTAGTAAGCAAAATGACAACATTGAAAGTAAGGCGGTTGCTGAACATCTTTTGAGCGAAGGGATCCAGTTACCGAATGACTTATCTAAAAGTCAAATCTTAATAAAAAAGGATGTTTTAGGTAGTCTCACTGGCCAATCAAAGCAAGGTCGTTCTGCTGAGTTTGATAATAGTTCAATTCAGACATTAGATAATACTCTTGAAGATGATTGGTTCAAAGAAGAAACGCAGCAAGATACTAATGTACAAATTAGCAAAGATGAATTAGGTGACTCGATAACAGCGGTTAATCAACCAGCTAAGAAAATGGCTAAAAAAAGTCCGCCTAAGGTTCATATTGAGCCCTTGTATGAACAGCCTGTTACGCAGGCTAAACCGCCGCGTGCGCCCATTAATAAAGTTAGCAATAGCCCATCAAAAAATAACGTAAAACGCGACCAAATGGAAATTGATTTTGATAATCAGGTAAGTGAAAACGATCCTGGAAAAGCTATTGAAGCGGAAAAAACTATAAAGTCAGAGAAGCCTAGCAGCCAATTAGAACCACAAGTTATTATTTTATCAGTAGTTATGCCCGCTAATCAGCAAATGTTTGGCGCGGCTTTATTACCTAGCTTACTTACGCTTGGTTTAAAGTACGGTGAAATGAATATTTTTCATCGTCATGAAGATAATGCAGGTAACGGAAAAGTAACGTTTAGCTTAGCTAATATTATGAACCCTGGCTCATTTGATTTGGATACCATGGAAACATTTGCTACACGAGGTGTTAGTTTATTTATGACTTTACCTAATGCAGGTGACTCTTTCTCTGTATTTGAAAAAATGCTTAATGCCGCAAAACAGTTGGCTCAAGAGTTCAATGCACAAGTTCTGGATGAAAAACGTAATGTCTTGACTAAACAAACCGAGCAACACTATCTCAGTAAAATAAGAGAGTTTGATCGCAGAAGCCGTATTGGACATGCTGAGTAAGTACTCACTAAGAGTATTTAATACAAATTAATGCACAGTGTCTTAGGTGTAATAACGAAAATAACAGCGGGCTTTTGCCCGTTTTTATTTTCTTCTTTATAAACATTCCTCTATTTATCCCATCTTTTTATTCAGCACTAAAATAGATGGCCGAATTCAAATTATTAAACTTTAGTGAATTATTTTATGTCAAATGTTGAAGATAAAATCAGCCAATTACAACAACAAATCAATCAATATAATCATGAATATTATGTATTAGATAAACCTAGCGTACCTGATGCAGAATATGATCGCTTAATGATTGCATTAATCGATTTAGAAACCAAAAATCCTGAGCTGAAGTCAATCGACTCTCCGAGCCAAAAAGTCGGCGGACAGGCATTAAAGTCATTTACGCAAGTCACTCATCAACTTCCTATGCTTTCCCTTGATAATGTATTTTCGCTAGAAGATTTCCATGCATTTGTTAAACGTGTAAAAGATAGGCTAAATAGCAATCAAGAGCTAGCCTTTTGTGCGGAGCCAAAACTTGATGGTTTAGCGGTGAGTTTACGTTATGAAGAAGGCCAGTTAGTACAAGCAGCTACCCGTGGTGATGGCAGTGTTGGTGAAAATATAACTATTAACATACGCACGATAAAGTCAATTCCACTTAAGCTGATGGGTACTCCCGGCAAAGATTTTCCAAAGGTAGTTGAAGTCCGAGGTGAAGTGTTCATGCCTAAGGCAAGTTTCGATGCGTTAAATTTATTGGCCAAAAAGCGTGGTGAAAAAGGTTTTGCTAATCCACGTAATGCAGCCGCCGGAAGCCTACGACAGCTAGACTCTAAAATTACCGCAAAGCGTAATTTAGCCTTTTACGCTTACAGTTTAGGTTTTGTGGGAGAGTATTCTATTGCGACGGGCGAAAGCACAGATTTAACCAATGACTATTTTGCTAACTCTCACCACGAAAGACTTTGTCAACTTAAAACCTTAGGTTTACCTATGTGCCCAGAAGTACGTTTACTAGACACTGAGCAAGCTTGTGATCAATTCTATCAAGACATCTTAGAAAAACGTAGCGGTTTAAGTTATGAAATAGACGGAACAGTGTTAAAAGTTGATCAAATATCACTGCAAAAACGTTTAGGCTTTGTAGCACGTGCTCCTCGTTGGGCTATTGCTTATAAATTCCCAGCAGAAGAAGAGTTAACATCTGTTGAAGATGTCGAGTTTCAAGTGGGACGTACAGGAGCCATTACACCTGTGGCACGATTGAAACCAATTTTTGTTGGTGGTGTGACTGTTTCTAATGCCACCTTACATAACCAAGATGAAATTAACCGTTTAGGTCTTAAAGTAAATGACATTGTTGTTATTCGTCGCGCTGGTGATGTGATTCCGCAAATTGTCAGCGTAGTTATTGATAAGCGACCTGATAATGCCCTTGATATTATCTTCCCTAAGACTTGTCCTGTGTGCGACTCTGCCGTGGCTAAGCCTGAAGGGGAAGCTGTACTGAGATGTACAGCCGGATTATTTTGTGCGGCTCAGAGAAAAGAAGCGATTAAGCACTTTGCCTCACGAAAAGCACATGATGTCGATGGTTTAGGCGACAAGCTTGTTGAGCAATTGGTTGATGAAAAGCTGATTAACACACCTGCCGATTTGTTTAAACTGACTGAAATTCAAGTGAGTACTATAGATCGTATGGGGAAAAAATCAGCAACAAATTTAATCAATGGACTTGAAGCAGCTAAAAGTACAACACTTGCAAAATTTATTTATGGCCTAGGTATACGTGAAGTAGGGGAGGCAACAGCCGCGAATCTAGCTAACCATTTTTATACTTTAGCGGCAATTGAAAGTGCTTCTTTAGATGCATTACAAAAAGTATCAGATGTTGGTGAAGTTGTTGCCAGAAATATTATTAACTTTTTCAAAGAAGAGCATAATTTAGCTATTGTTGCTGGTTTAAGTGAAGTAATGAACTGGCCAACAATTGAAATAAAATCTGCAGACGAGTTACCCCTGACAGAGCAGATTTTTGTAGTAACAGGCACGTTAACCCAAATGGGAAGAGCTGAAGCTAAAACTGCTTTACAATCTCTGGGGGCTAAAGTCTCAGGTAGTGTATCAAAGAATACTCACTTTGTTGTCGCAGGAGACAAAGCGGGCTCTAAACTGACTAAAGCGCAAGATTTAGGCATAAGTGTGCTTACTGAGGATGACTTGGTGGCACTATTAGCTCAACATGGTGTAACATTTTGAGTTTAGACGTTCTTGAGTTATTCACTGATTTAGGTCATTGGTTTCGTCCTTACCAATACCAATCTGCCTTAGCTATTATTGCTACGGTATTAGTTATTTTCGGTAATGATATAAATAGTCTAATAAAAAGGCTTGTTGCAAAGCAGCACTTTATCGTTCGAACTTTAGCATTTGTTGTGGTTTGTGCATTTGGTTATGGCTTATTAACGGTTTGGCTGACCAGTCTACTTGCTCAGCAGCTAGCTAAATTACCTAACTTATATTTAGTCCCGGTAATTTTTGTTATATTTTTCACTTTAGGTATGTACGCACAAAAACAGCGTCATATTTAATATTTTCCGGAAAACAGTATTTGTTGCTATAAAGCCAACAAATACTGTGAGTGAAAAGGTAGTTTCCGGTTCGTAATGTAGCTACTTTGCTGTTAATCGCCAAAAAGAAAAGCCAGCAACAAAAAATAATATCATCGGATAAAATGCATGACTTGCCACCGCTAGTGGTGATATATGTAGCGTAGCACCAAGTAAAAGAGCTTGTGCGCCATAAGGTAATATACCTTGGTTTATACAGGCAAAAACATCGAGTAAACTGGCTGATTCAGCAGGTAATAACTCACCATCTTCAGCAAGATTTTTCGCCGTATCTCCGGTTACAATAATTGATACTGTGTTATTCGCAGTAAAAAAGTTACAGACAAAGGCAAGCCCTGCTATACCAATACCTGCAGCACGCTTATTATTATTTGGACTCAGTTTTCTGGCTAGGTTTTCTATCACGTGTGTTAAGGCTGATAAGCCACCTTGTTGACGAACAAGCTCACTTAATCCACCAATAAATAGCGATAATATAAAGATATCCTGCATATTGGAAAAACCAGCAGTAATGTCCTTTAACCAAGCGGATAGCTGATAACCATTACTTATCATGCCAATTGAAGCGGCTAACACTATGCCTAACGTTAATACCACAAAGACATTCACGCCCATCAACGCTAACACTAGAATGACCACGTAAGGAATCAAGCCAACCACAGCAGCCTCACTGCTTATTTCATGAATAACTTCGCCACCTAAGACTGTAAATATGACCAAACAAATAAGTGCAGCAGGTACAGCAAACTTAAAATTGACACGAAACTTATCTTTCATATGTGCACCTTGGCTGCGCGTTGAAGCAATAGTGGTATCTGAAATAATTGACAGGTTATCGCCAAAAATTGCGCCAGAAACTAAACAACCTGCCACCAAAGCAGCATCTAAATTTGCAGACTCAATAAAACCAAGTGCAACAGGGGCTATAGCAGCAATAGTTCCCATCGAAGTTCCCATTGCGGTAGATAAGAAAGCGGCAACAAGAAAGAGTCCTGGTAATAATAAATAATCGGGAAATATTGCTAAACCAAGCTGAACACTGGCATCAACACTGCCTGTTGATTTTGCTACTACGGCAAAGGCTCCAGCAAGTAAGTAGATAATGCACATAGTCGTTATATTACTGTGACCCGCACCATCAATAAATTGCCCTATTTGTTTCTCAATAGGACTGTTAGATAATAACTTTCCCAAAATAATCGAGGCTATGATCGCTGGGATAATAGCAATACTTGCAGGGAGTTGATAAAAAGCAAAATCAACACCTTGCAATGTTAAGACAATACCAGTACCGAGGAATAACCCTAAAAAAATGGCAAAAGGAAGTAGGGCAAATAAATTGTCTTTAGGGGCTTCTTTATTGGTCATAACAGCGCAACATATAATAATTTTGTTACAGTATTATAAAAGTAAAATCTGAACTGTCAATATAGATGTTTAGATGGCTAAATGGAGGTGGTCATTTGTTTGGGGCAAAACAGACTGAAGAACGTGGAATACAGTCTGTTTAATTCTAGAAAATAACTTTTTTAGTAAAGCAAGCTTAATCATTTACTCAATTAAACTAATTTACGGTTTTTGTTTGTTCATCAGCCCAAGCAACGGCTTGATTGTAATGTTCAATAACTTTATCTTTATCGAGCTTCAATTTATCCATTACCAAGGTCGTTTTATCCCACTCAGCCTGCTCGATAAATTCAACAAGTTTAATTAAAGCAGCCATTACACCTTTTTTAGTTAAAAGGGGGTTCTTGATATCTTCTGACAAAGGGAGTTTTTCTAATATAGTGGTCATATCTTCATCTAAAATCGCGTCGATCATTGACAATAGACCTGTTAAAAAGGCAATAGAGACATCAAGTTGTGAGGGGATGTCATGTGCTGTCAACTCACAAAACTTTGCTCTTGTCATCGCCATATTAATTAATTCAGATGGTTTATCTGGATTTGCTGTGACAGCAAACATTAATCCGATAAAGCGCTTTAACTCACCTGATCCTAAAATAACTAACGCTTGTTTAATCGTTGAAATTTCGTTGCGACGCTTAAAAATAGCTGAATTTGCATAACGTAATAGTTTATAAGAAAGAGATACATCTCGCTCAAAAACACTCGTAATACTATTTAGATCTAGATCTGTTTTAGATGTTTCGTAAAGAAGTTCGGCCATTGCCACTTGTGAAGGAGACAAGCTTTTTGTTTTGATCATCTCTGGTTTTGCGAAAAAATACCCTTGAAAGTAATCAAAGCCAAGTTGTAGCATCTGATTATATTCATCATGAGTTTCAACTTTCTCTGCCAACATCTTGATATGAGGATGATCTTTAACCGCGGTCAAAACTTCTTTTATTTCCTCAACACCAGTTTGCTGAATATCTATTTTAATAATTTTTATAAAAGGATAAAAATGTGCCCAAACATTTTGGTGTTCATAATCGTCTAAAGCAAGGGTATAGCCTTTTGAATGTAAATTTTTACATAAAGCTAATAATTTTTTACCGGGTTTTATCGTTTCAAGAATTTCGATAACGACTTCATCTGGCGTTAGCATTTCAGGGTAACCCTGGCTTAACGTATCAAGGGTGAAATTTATAAAGGCCGGTTTGTTACCGGTAAATTCACTCATGCCCATATTAAACTGACTAGCTTCAATCATCTTGCTAGTTGCTTTATCGCCATCTATTTCAGGAAATACATTATCTATGCTGTCACGAAAAAGTAACTCATAAGCAAAAAGATTTTTACTTTTATCTAAAATTGGTTGTCTTGCAGCGTAAAAATTCATAAATGTTATTAACTAGCTCAGGGGATTTAGGATAATTACTATTAAATATAAGATATAGCCGTTTTATTTGCATTAGTTATTTGAACTTGCATGCCTTTTTATCAAAAAATTATCACCATATAGTTCTTATATTTACTTAATATTAACGTTAGCAATATATTACGGGTACAATGACTTACTTAACTAAGGTTTCTTTGTTTGAGTAATTTTGTTAATTTAGCGCCCTTAACTATTCACTAGCACATTAAAAAGCAGGTAATTACTTTGGCCATCGGTACCTTAATTTCTTTAACTCTCTATTTTATAGTCATGTTGTTAATTGGCTTATATGCATACAGAAAATCAACCAGTGATGTTGCTGGTTTCATGTTAGGCGGCAGGAGTTTGTCACCAAGCGTTGCTGCATTATCTGCCGGTGCTTCTGATATGAGTGGCTGGATGTTAATGGGATTACCTGGAGCTATGTATATTAGTGGCATAAGTAGTCTTTGGATTGCTATTGGATTGGTGATCGGAGCCTTCCTTAATTACTTAATCGTTGCACCTCGCCTTAGAACGTATACCGAAATAGCAAATGATTCGATTACTTTACCTGACTTTTTTGAAAACAGATTCAACGATAAATCACGCTTATTAAGAATAGTCTCGTCAGTAGTTATTGTGGTGTTCTTTACCCTTTACACTTCAAGTGGCATTGTTGCTGGTGGTAAGTTATTTGAGAGCTCTTTTGGTTTAAACTATGAAATTGGTTTATATGTTACGGCAGGCGTAGTAGTGGCATATACTTTATTCGGTGGATTTCTAGCCGTTAGTTTAACTGATTTTGTACAAGGCTGTATTATGTTCATTGCCTTAGTTTTAGTGCCTATTGTCGCGATAAGTGAAGTTGGTGGTATCGCTGAGATGCAAAGTAGTATTGAAACTATTAACCCTGAACTTTTGAATATTTTTAGTGGCGTCAGTGCAATCGGTATAATATCAGCAATGGCATGGGGCCTTGGTTATTTTGGCCAACCACATATCATCGTCCGCTTTATGGCTATTAGGAGTGTGAAAGATATGCCAACCGCTCGTCGAATTGGTATGAGCTGGATGATAGTCTCTATTATTGGCGCTATGGCAACCGGTTTTGCAGGTATTGCATATGTATCTAAAACGGGCTTGAAGTTAGATGATGCTGAAACCATTTTTATCGTATTATCACAATTATTATTTAGCCCACTAATCGCTGGCTTTTTATTAGCGGCAATATTAGCGGCGATAATGAGTACTATATCTTCACAATTACTCGTTACTTCAAGTTCACTGACCGGTGATTTTTATCAAGCATTCTTGCATAAAGATGCTTCGGAAAAACAATTGGTATTAGTTGGTAGAATTTCAGTCTTTCTTGTTGCCTTGGTCGCCATTTATTTAGCCTACGATCGTAATAGCACTATATTAAGCCTAGTGAGTAATGCTTGGGCTGGTTTCGGTGCTGCTTTTGGTCCTGTAGTTATTGGCTGTTTGTATTGGAAAGACATGACACGTAATGGCGCTTTAGCCGGTATATTAAGTGGCGCGATCACTGTGCTTATTTGGATTTATGCACCTATCACCATTGGTGGAGAGGCACTTAGTTCTGTAATGTATGAAATTGTGCCTGGCTTTATTGTTTGTTCATTGGCTATTTATATTGTCAGTAAACTGTCACCTCCGGTTGAAGAGAGTATCAGTAATAAATTTGATGAAATGTTAGAGATTCATAAATAAGCAATTCATGATGTAATAAATAGTTAGTCCAAAAACTCGTTATCTTATAAAGGTAATGAGTTTTTTGTTTTTAGGACTTTATTTTAATGTGATGCTTGTAATGATTCACAGCTAATTATTAACCTACTTGGTTAATTTCAAGTTGTCCGCTTTAGAGCTTTTATGCTAGAATCGCGATAATTTTAAACCTTCGATTAATTTGGTTTACTTTAATCGTAAAGTTTACAAAATATTAATCATTTAAATAAGACTACTTATAGTCTGGAGTTTATATACCGATGAGTTTTGATACTATTGAACAACGTGTAAGTTATGGTGTAGGCCGTCAATTAGGTGACCAACTTAGCAACAACCCTTTTAAAGAGTTTGATATCACTGCAGTACAAGCGGGTATTGCTGATGCATTAGCAAAAGCGGCGAGCCAAGTTTCAGATGAAGATTTAAATGAAGCTTTCTCTGTAGTTTCTAAAAAAATGCAAGAATTAGAGCAAGCTGCTGCTAAAGAAGCGTCTGCTGAAGGCGAAAAGTTCTTAGCTGATAATGCTAAGCGTGATGAAGTTACAGTAACTGAGTCTGGCTTACAATATGAAGTAATCACTACAGGTGAAGGCGAAAAGCCAGCAGCTGAAAGCACTGTATCTGTTCATTACCACGGCACATTTGCTAACGGTGATGTTTTTGATAGCTCTGTTGAACGTGGCCAACCTGCTGAGTTCCCAGTTAACGGCGTTATCGCTGGTTGGACTGAAGCATTACAGTTAATGACTGAAGGTTCAAAATGGAAGTTAACTATTCCTTACGACCTAGCTTACGGCGAACGTGGTTCACAAGGTGCTATTCCTCCTTATGCTACGTTAGTATTTGATGTTGAATTATTAAGCATCAAGTAAATCGTATTACATTAAAAGCCCTCAGTTGAGGGCTTTTTTTTAAGCTAAAAGCAATAGAAAGAGTGTGATGATTAAAATAAAGTTAGAACAGCTTTTTAAACACTATCAAAATGCATTTTTACAATGTGATCTTGATGGGGTGAGCAGTTGTTATCACTTACCATGCACACTAAATACACCTGATAAGCTAGTATTACTGTCCAGCCCAACAGATTGTCAGCAAGAATTTAGTGCCATTTTCACCCAACTTAAAGAAGCTAATACCCGTGATGTACTCGCGAAAAAAGCTTCTTTTGAACAAATGAGTGAACAGTTATATTTAGTGTGCATAGATTGGGATTTTATTGATGGTCAGGGTCAGGTCTTTGCAGACTTCACTGCCATATACCACGTGTTAGATACGGGTGAAGCATTGAAAATAGTTAATGTTGTTTCTCATGAGCTTGAGAGTTCTTTAACGTTAACAACGTCACTTAGTTGGTAAGTAACTTTTTTGTTAATACTTCATCTATAAATCTTTTAGGTTAAAGTATTTTAGGCGGTTATCCGCGGTTTTATTAAGAATAATAGAGAACAATATGAAAGTAAAAGTAGCTATTTTAGGTTGTAGCGGCCGTATGGGGCGTAACTTAATTCAGGCAGCCCATGAGCATGCCAGTATTGAGTTAGTTGGTGGTAGTGTTCGCGCTAGCTCTTCTTTTGTTGATTTTGATTTAGGTGAATTATCGGGTATTGGTGCTATTGGTATTAAAACATCAACCGAGCTGTCTCAATTAACTGACGCTGATGTTTTTATCGACTTTACTTCAATTGAAACAACTTTAGAGAATATTGTTTGGTGTAATGAAAATAAAAAATCCTTAGTGATTGGTACTACGGGTTTTTCTGATGAGCAAGTGCAAGTTATTGAAAAAGCGGGTAAAAGCATGCCGGTAATTTTGGCGCCTAATACATCAGTTGGCGTTAATTTAATGTTTAAGTTATTGCAAGTAACCGCAAAAGCAATTGGAGACTATACTGATATAGAAATTTTTGAGGCGCATCACAGATTCAAAAAAGATGCCCCGTCTGGAACGGCTGTCAAAATAGGGCAAGTCATTGCTGATACGCTAGGGCGAGACTTAAATAAAGTCGCTGTTTATGGCCGTGAAGGTATAACAGAAGAGCGAAGTAGAGAAACCATTGGTTTTGCTACTGTTAGAGCGGGCGATATTGTCGGTGAGCATACTGCAATATTTGCTGATCTTGGTGAACGACTTGAAATTACACATAAAGCTAGCTCTCGTATGACTTTCGCCCTTGGCGCTATGCGTGCTGCATTTTGGTTAAACGATGCTGATGCAGGATTTTATGATATGCAAGATGTACTTGGTTTAAAAGATTAAGATTATATCTAAGTATTTACAAAAAATAACAAGAGTTAACTAGTCTTTTTGGCCATTTGGTCAGGAAATTATGATTAAGGTTAGAAAAGACTATGTTTTTACATTTTATTACTAGACGAAAGCGCTGTACAAGCGTAAAATAAGTGGATTTTGTCAGAAATTTAACTGAAAAGTTGTTTTTGACACCATTTTGTACAGGGAGTACTGAATACCAAGTTGATTAAATTTCTTCTCAACTCAGAGCTTTGCTCGATATTCAATAACAAGGCAAGTTTATTTAGGTTTAGTCATTCTAAACCCAACAAACTTAACGTAGTTACTGGATTTCGAACAAGCTCCCGAAGGGCGAATTTAAAAGGCTCATATACGGCAGTATTGATTTTGACAATAGATTTACTATTCTCTGCAATCAATACCTTGCCTATAAGCCTTTTAATTTTCGCTGAGTGTGAAAGAACTTAATCAACTTGGTATAGGCAAAAGCACGGAGCATTTTGCTGTTACACGCGCGTTTACGTTTATTTCTTCTTTGGAGGTTACATTGGCTACATCTGCTATTTTAGTGCTTGAAGACGGCACTGTTTTTAAAGGCACCGCAATTGGTGCACAAGGCTCGGCTGTTGGTGAGGTGGTATTTAATACCTCAATGACAGGTTATCAGGAAATCCTTACCGATCCATCATATGCAGAGCAAATTATTACCCTGACTTACCCACACATAGGTAACACTGGTACTAATAGCGAAGATAAAGAATCTAATAGCATTGTTGCTAAAGGTCTTGTTATTCGTGATTTGCCATTACTTGCTAGTAACTTTCGAAATGAACAAAATTTAAGTGATTACTTAATCGACCATAATATTTTAGGTATTGCGGATATCGATACACGTAAGTTAACACGAATTTTACGTGAAAAAGGCGCACAAAACGGTTGTATCTTAACGCTTGATGATAGCAGCGATGAAAGTTTACAGGCTGATGCCCTAACAAAAGCGAAAGCATTTCCAGGCCTTAAAGGTATGGATTTAGCTAAAGTTGTTTCGACTAAAGAACAATATGAGTGGACGAGTGGTAGCTGGACTCTTGATTTAAGCAATGGTGCTAACACCGGCACAGGCTTTACTAAACCAGATAGTTTTGATTTCCATGTTGTTGCTTACGATTTTGGTGCTAAACATAACATCTTACGTATGTTAGTTGACCGTGGTTGTAAATTAACTGTAGTACCTGCTCAAACGTCAGCAGCTGATGTATTAGCGATGAACCCAGATGGTATTTTCTTATCAAATGGACCAGGTGACCCAGAACCATGTGACTATGCAATTTCTGCTATCCAGTCTTTCCTTGAAACAGAAATCCCAGTATTCGGTATCTGTTTAGGCCATCAATTACTTGGTTTAGCAAGTGGCGCAAGCACTGTTAAAATGAAGTTTGGTCACCATGGTGCTAACCACCCGGTGAAAGACATCGCACGTGATGTCGTGATGATAACGTCACAAAACCACGGCTTTGCTGTTGATGAAGCAAACTTACCAAGTAACTTAAAAGTTACCCATAAATCATTATTTGATGATTCATTGCAAGGTATCCATCGTACAGATAAACCAGCATTTAGCTTCCAAGGTCACCCTGAAGCAAGCCCTGGTCCAACGGATGCCGCACCATTATTTGATCATTTCATTGATTTAATAAAAGTATTTAAAGAAAGTAAATAGACTCACAAGACAAGAGAGATAGAGAACCATGGCAAAAAGAACTGATTTAAAAAGTATCTTGATCTTAGGCGCTGGCCCAATCGTAATTGGCCAAGCCTGTGAGTTT
>Ga0209292_1000611_pt1 | contig 46087 bp, 35 predicted proteins | sample GOMGulsemesocosm_2_FD_184634 | JGI IMG/M metagenome (GOLD analysis project Ga0209292, IMG submission 184634) | Methane-oxidizing microbial communities from mesocosms in the Gulf of Mexico - GOM9C Gulf of Mexico (SPAdes) (version 2) | ecosystem: Environmental > Aquatic > Marine > Cold seeps...
TTGGCACGTAACTGCTTGCCCGTTAGCATTAAATCAAGCGATTTAGCGATACCGACTAAGCGAGGTAAACGCTGGGTGCCACAACTTCCTGGTAACAAGCCGAGCTGAACTTCAGGCACGCCTAACACCGTGTTTGCACTGTCGGTGGCAACACGGGCGTGACAAGCTAAGGCAAACTCTAAGCCGCCGCCTAAACAAGGACCATTAATCGCCGCGACAACCGGCACCTTAATATCATTGATTCGGTCAAACATTTTCTGACCCATGGTTGAGATTGCAATCACATCTTCTTTGGTCTGGCACGCATCGAGCATTGTTATGTCGGCACCAGCGATAAAGTTGTCTGATTTTCCTGAGATGAAAACGATGCCCTTTAACGTGCTATCGGCTTCTAGTTCATCCAATGCTGTTGAGACTTCCTCACCAAACTCGGCGCGCAGCGTATTCATTTTTTCGCCAACGACATCGATGGTAATAATAGCGATGTCATCTTGATTTTTTTCTATGCTAAATGTACTCATTATTCAACCTCCAAAACCATCGCCGCGCCAAGTCCACCTGCGGCGCACGCTGTTGTTAATCCTAAACCACCACCGCGACGTTTTAACTCATTAAGCACCTGCGTGATGAGACGCGTGCCGGTGGCTGCAAACGGATGTCCGTATGCCAAGCTTCCGCCCATGACATTAAACTTACTCATATCAATCTGACCAATCGCCTTCTTACGACCTAGGTGCTGTTGAGCAAATAAGTCAGACTCAAACATCTTCATGTTGGCTAGCGCTTGCGCTGCAAATGCTTCATGCATCTCGATGAGGGTAAGGTCTGATAATTCGATCCCCGCTCGCGCCAGTGCCAACGGCGTTGCAAATGACGGTCCCATTAACATGTCTTCCCAGACGTCGATAGCCGCAAACGCGTAGCTCTTAATGTATCCCATTGGCTCATAGCCTAGCGCTTTTGCTTTATCTTCACGCATCATGATGATGGCGGATGCGCCATCGGTTAATGCGGTAGAGTTGGCGGCAGTTACCGTGCCATGTTTCTTATCAAATACAGGACGAAGTTTTGCGTATCCTTCGAGCACCGAATTGGTACGAATGGTGTTGTCTTGCGCGATAAAGGCATTGTAAGGTTCAACGTGCGCTGTCATTACTTCACGATCTAGCAAGCCATCTTTCCAACATTGAGTGGCGAGTGTATGCGAGCGATGCGCTAATGCATCTTGGTCGCTACGGCTAATGTTGTGGGTCTTTGCCATTTGCTCTGCCGTTTGTCCCATCGACAAACCGGTGGAATATTCTGCCACGGCCGGCGGCACTGGCATTAAGTCTTTCAAACGTAGTTGCTTAAAAATGCTAAGACGTTGACCTAAGGTACGTGCCTTATTAAGGTCGACTAGCGCCCGAGCCAGCTTGGTTGAAACACCAATAGGTAATACGGAAGAGCTATCAGCACCGCCCGCAATACCAATTTCACTAGTACCCGACAAGATTGATTCTGCAACATTAACCGTTGATTGGAAACTTGTCGCACACGCTCGCGATACACTGTACGCGTCGGTCGCAATGTTCATACCCGTTCCAAGTACGATTTCTCGGGCAATGTTTGGCGCTTTAGGCATTTGGACCACTTGTCCGTACACCAGTAAATCAATGAGTGCCGGATCTATCTCGCTTCGGTTTAGTAGTTCATTGACCACGGTTTTCCCCAAATCTAGCGCGGGCACACCGTGATAGGCTGTCGCCTGCTTTACGAACGGCGTACGCAACCCGTCAATAATAGCAATCCGGTGACCACCTTTGCTCGTTAGATCTTGCATTGTTTTACTCATCTTCATCACCTTAATGATTGTTTAAGCACCAACGATCACGCTGACACTCCTAAATTAACCACCAACTATATCTCTCAGGTCAGACCTGTTCAAGCCTTTCGTTATTTTCTGTAACAATATTTCGCACTAAATTGAACAAAAAGGCAGCAAAAGAGCTCAGTTTCTGTCGTTGTGGTCTAGACTCGCTTGGCAATTTAAGTAAATATACCCTAATATTTTTAAACATCATCATCTTGTAATACATTGGATAGGTTAATCATGAGTGCAATAGAAAAATTTAATCAGCTAAAAGACTACCTTGATAGCCAAATCCTTGGCCAGCATGAACTAACACAATCGATGTTAGTGAGCCTATTAGCCGATGGTCATATTCTTGTTGAAGGCCCTCCCGGTCTCGCAAAAACTCGTGCGATAAAAGCATTATCCGATGGCATTGATGGCGATTTTCATCGCGTACAGTTCACCCCTGATTTATTACCGGCTGATTTGACTGGCACCGATATCTATCGTCCGGAGACTCATGAGTTTGAATTTCAGAAAGGGCCACTATTTCATAACTTGATCCTAGCCGATGAAATAAACCGTGCCCCAGCCAAAGTTCAGTCAGCGTTATTAGAAGCGATGGCAGAACGACAAATCACGGTGGGTAGCACAACCTACCAATTACCAGAGTTGTTTTTGGTGATGGCGACCCAGAACCCGATTGAACAAGAAGGGACTTACCCGTTGCCTGAAGCACAACTCGATCGCTTCTTAATGCACATCAGCATCGATTATCCGAATGCCGAAGTCGAACGTGAAATACTGGCGCTTAATCGTAACGAAGCGCGTGAACAAGCACCGATAACGCCGCCATCATTAGTTCAAGATGAAATCAAGCAAGCGCGTCAACAATGCCTTGATATCTATCTCGCGCCTGCACTCGAAGAGTATATCGTGCAACTTATCATTGCGACGCGCCAGCCGGGGAAATACGACGATGCATTAGCGAGCTGGCTAACCTACGGTGCCAGCCCACGCGCTACTATTGCACTAGAGCGCTGTGCTCGTGCACGTGCATGGCTTCACAATCGTGATTTTGTTAGCCCTGAAGATATTATTGCCGTAACACCTAACGTGTTGCGCCATCGCCTATTACTCAGCTATGAAGCGGAATCTGAAGGGATCACGCCATCAATGGTGGTCACTAAAATATTAGAAGTGGTACCGGTACCGTAATATGCCATTAAATTTACCACCCTACGCCAACGGCGTTGACGTTACCGTTAAAGAGCTATTGGAATACCGTGGCCGCAGTGCGTTGATCGACTTATCGAGTAACAGTCAAATAAAGTCACACATGGCAGGTACACTCGTCGCTAAAACGAAGGGCCGAGGGATGGAATTTGATGAAGCACGTCACTACCAGATTGGTGACGACATTCGCGCCATTGATTGGCGGGTCACAGCTCGAACAGGCAAGACTCATACTAAAATTTATCGTGAAGAACGCGAGCGTCCAGTGATCTTATTAGTTGATCTTAATCATCGGCAGTATTTCGGCTCACAATTACTTTTAAAATCGGTTCAGACTTGTCATCTCGCATCACTACTCGCTTGGTCTGCTATTGCCAATGGTGACCGGGTCGGTGCGGTCATCTTTAATGATAGTGAGCATCGCGAATTAAAACCACGTAACCGCCATCACGGCGCATTAGCAGTCGTTGAGTATTTAGTTAAACTTCATCAACGTGGCTTAGAGCAGTTTAAGTCGAACCAACATACTGACAATAGTTTTGAACAGAGCTGCCTGCGATTACGCCGGGTAGTAAAGCCAGGTAGTCTAGTGTTTGTGTTATCAGATTTTGCACAGATGACCGACAAAGCGATCAAACAATTACAACTGCTTGCGAGACACAACGAGATAATCGGTTGTCAAATGCACGATCCAATGGAAGAAAAACTGCCGAGTGAGCTTAGTGGTGAAGTTGCCGTTACCGATGGCGTCGACCGCACTCAATTTGTCATTAATGCCTCGCGCCGTGCCCAATATAATGATAATTATCAGCGCGCACAGTCGTCAAAATTGTCGACATTGAAAAAACTAAACATTAAAACTCTGCATTTTTCGAGTCATTTACCGTTACTCGACCAATTAAAGCAAACGAACGTACCACAAGGAGAGACTTAGATGGTTAATCCACTCCTTGAGCAACTCGCGCCGATAGCCCAACCACTGGCGCCTGGCTGGTTGCCGTTAGCCTATGGCTGGTGGCTACTGCTGGTTGGCACCATCGCGCTATTATGGCTGGGGACTTCACAATGGCTTCGTCACCGCCAGTTTTGGGCGGTAAAACGCCGTGGTCTAAGCCAGTTAAACCATGCTAATACGACGATAGAAGTCAATGCGTTGCTTAAAAAAGTGGCGATGCATTATTTCGAGAGTCCGAGTATTAACGCGATGCAAGGCCAAGGTTGGAGTGATTTTCTTAGTCAATCACTAACCGGTGATCGGGAATCATTAACCAGCATCATCGCTAATTTGTACCAACCACATACTGACCAAGATTTGAACCAATTTAAAATCTTGGCGACAACATGGTTAAGCGCATTGTCAACTAAACGCATTCACGAGGTCGATGATGCTTGAATTTTTATCGCCATGGCTATTTCTGATACTCCCACTGCCGCTAGTTAGCTATTTTCTATTGCCTAGCGTTAAGCCACGTCAATTGGCGGCGCTCAAGGTTGCTAACAACCAGCTATTTGGCCTAAAAGAACACGCTCAGCAGACAACGGTTAAAACGCCGTTGTTGATCTTTTCAATACTGTGGCTGTTACTCGTCATCGCCAGCGCAAAACCGCAATGGGTCGGCGAACCAATGATAGCACCGACTCAAGCACGTGAACTAATCCTCGCGGTTGACCTTTCTGCATCAATGCAAGAAGAAGACATGCGTATGAACGGACGTTGGATCGATCGTCTGACGATGGTAAAATCGGTGCTAAAAGAATTTATCGACAAGCGAAAAGGCGATAGGATTGGGCTAATACTTTTCGCAGACAACGCTTATGTCCAAGCGCCGTTAACGTTCGACTTAACCACAGTGCAAACCTTGCTCGATGAATCATTTCTTGGGTTAGTAGGTAAACGCACCGCTATTGGTGAGGCCATTGGTCTGGCGGTAAAACGTTTCGATAATAAACCTGATAGTAATCGCGTACTGGTATTGCTAACCGATGGTGAAAATACCGCGGGTAACATATCACCGGATCAAGCGTTGGAATTAGCGATTGCCAAAGAAGTCACTATTTACACCATTGGCGTCGGCTCTGAACAAGGCCGCCAAGTTGGTTTCTTTCAACGCGCTTCTGGCATTGACGAGAAATCGTTGACCCGCATTAGCGACGCAACCAATGGCCGTTTTTTTCGCGCCACTGATACTGACCGGTTAAGCGAGATCTACGAAACCTTGGATAAGCTTGAGCAAATCGAATCAAATGTTGAAACCATGCGACCACAAACTGCGTTGTATTATTGGCCGCTTGGGCTTGCATTGCTTCTTAGCGTTGGCGCCCTTGCCGTTAAACTTTATCGCGGAGCCCGCTAATGGACATCGTATTCGAACAGTTCCACTTTATTCGTCCATGGTGGTTTATTGCCCTATTGCCGACGATGCTTATAGCAGTGCTATTACATCGCCATAAGAAGAACAATGGTCAATGGAATCATTACTTACCTGCCCATCTAGCGGCCGTGTTAGTCGACCAAGGTGATGGTCAACATAAGAGTCGCTTCGCCCTATTTATCGCCTTAGGATGGATTGTGTGCGTGTTAGCGCTTGCAGGACCCACCTGGGAGAAAATAGATCGACCACTATTTAAAGTAAAACAGGCACATGTTGTTATGGTTGATATGTCTCTGTCTATGTATGCCACCGACATTAAACCAAACCGCTTAACACGCGCAAAATACAAACTCACAGACTTGATTAAACAGCTCGGAGAAGGCGAAACAGCACTAGTTGCTTTCGCCGGAGATGCGTTCGTCATTAGCCCAATGACCAGCGATGTTGCGAATCTATTGAATCTGTTGCCATCGTTAAACCCAAGTATTATGCCGCAACTTGGCTCTCGCCCCGATTTAGCCGTAGAGCGCTCGATCGAATTATTGAAACAAGCACAATATAGTTCGGGACAACTCTATTTAATCGCGGATGATCTAACATCTAGCCAATCGCGAGCAATCACCAAAGCGCTCACTAATACCAATTTTGAACTAAATATTATGGCGGTAGGCACCGACAACGGCGCGCCAATAAAACTACCCAATGAGCAATTATTAAAAGATGATAATGGCAACATAGTGATCCCTCAGGTTCCGAGTGCCCTACTCGCCAACCTAGCAAGTGGCCTGTCTGGACGCTTCGCGCCGATGAGCCATGATAAACGTGATATTACTACGTTAGTAACCAGTCATAACACGTCGACAGAGCAAACATTATCCACCGATCAGTTTGGCGATCGCTGGCAAGAGCTTGGCCCATACTTGTTGCTTATCTTGTTGCCATTTGTCGCGTTTTCTTGCCGAAAAGGCATGCTCCAAAGCGTATTACTTACAGGTGTTTTTATTGCTAGCTATCAACCTTTACCTAGCTATGCGCAAGAAGCGACGGCACCATCGCCTGATACAACACAGCAATCAACTTGGTGGGACAACTTGTGGCAAACACCCAACCAACAGGGTATTGCGGCGTCCCAAGCCAACAACCATCAGCAGGCGCTAACCACCCTCGACGACCCGAAATGGCGCGGCGCGAGTCAATATCAACTTGGCCAGTATCAGGAAGCGCTCGACAGCTTTGAACAGTCTGATGATAGCAAATCACTGTATAACCAAGGCAATGCCCTCACCCAGTTGGGTCGATATAAAGAAGCGATCAATCGCTACAATAAGGCACTCATCGGTGCAGACAATACCAATGACATAACACAGAACATTAGCCTTGCCTCCGAGCTACTTGAACAGCAGAAACAACAAAACAAAGACCAAAAAGGCGATAATCAACAATCTGACGGTGACGATAAGCAACAAGATAACCAACAGCAAGATGGTGATGGTGAGAGTGGCGATGACCAACAGACGCCACAAGATCAACAAAACGAGTCGGCTAATAATAAAAGTGATGACCAGCAATCAAGTGAATCACAGCAACAAAAAAAGCAAGACGGCGAACAATCTTCCCAAGAGTCTAAGCAACAAAACCAAGAGTCGGAACAGCCAGATGGCGAGAAAAAGCCATCAGAGCAGGAAAAAAATGAGCAACAGCAACAACAGGCGCAGGCGCAGGCAGCTAAGCTCAATGAAACCTTCGACAAAGACAACCTCAGCAAAGAACAATTAGCACACTTAAATCAATTAGTTAATAAGATTAATGACGACCCATCACTACTATTAAAAAATAAAATGGCCGTGGAAGCACGAAAACGACAGCGTCAACGCTTGGTCAAGAAGGAAACTAAAAATTGGTAACGCAACATAAATTAATTCAAATTTGTTTGTTGGTCACAACACTGTTTTTTGTGTCATTGAGCAATGCAAGTAACACACTAACCGCCACCGTTGATAGAAACCCGGTGATGGTGGGTGAGTCATTTACCCTCAGTGTTGTTGCAAACTTTAAGACCAGCAGCAATAACTTAGACACCAGTAAACTGCTACGTCAATTTGTAGTTGGCGGGACATCAGTAGGAAGTAATACACGAATCGTCAATGGTGAAATAAGCCGTCAAACCACATGGAATATCAGTTTAGCGCATCAGCACGCGGGCACCTACACCATTCCTGAGCTATCAATGGATGGAACGTCAAGCAAACCACTGACGATTAAGGTTATCGAACAACCCAACACCGGTAACACCCAAAGTGCAAACCAAGATGTGCGGCTAATCGCCGAACTTGCACACGACAGCGCCTATGTCGGTCAACAATTACTTTATCAAGTAAAATTGTACATTGGCGCCTCATTACAGCGTGCCGAGTTGAAACCGCCTGTACTCCAAGGGGCAGAAATCACACCGTTAGGTGAGGATGCTGATAGCAATGAGATACTCGATGGCCGCCGCTATCGCGTGATCACCCGTAACTATAGTGTTAAACCAACCCAAGCCGGTGACTTTCAGTTTAAAGGCAGTGTTTTTCGTGGTGACATTAGCTTGTCAGGACGCACCTCATATTTTAATAATGGACGCTCTAAACCAGTGACACTGATAAGCGACAGTAAAGCGTTTACCGTACACGCTATTCCAGCTAATTTCCCAGGGGACTGGTTAGTGTCTGCGCATGTCGTCTTACAAGACGAATGGAGTGACAACAAAACGTTTACGGTCGGCGAACCAATAACGCGTACAATTACGCTAACGGCTGCGGATACGACTGCAGAACAACTACCCAAACTAGCACCAGATTTTGGCCCTACTTTTAACACTTACCCTGATAAACGTACGACACAACAAGGGCTAAATGGCACCACGTTAATCGCGCAAGCGGTGCATAAAATAGCGGTTATACCGAGCGTTGCAGGGAATTTTGTGATCCCAGCAGTTAAACTGCCATGGTTCAATTCAGTCACCAAACAAGTCGAGTGGGCAACTATTGCGCCGAAAAGCGTCGTGGTGGCAACAGCAACCAAACAATCTCAACCACTCGCCCAGCCAACACCGATGGCGCCCGCCGTGCAACCATCGACACCAACGAATGTGCCATCGGCTCAAGTGAACATTGAACCACCAACCCTAGGTTATTGGCAGCTAGCTACTCTCTTGTTATCATTAGCATTAATTCTTTGTGCTGGTTACATTTATCAGCAGCGCGGTCACGTAGTGGCAGCTACCACCACGCAAACCCCAAAACAACCTAAACTTCAACGTCAAGTTGAACAAGCAATCGCCTCAAGTAATGCGGCGCTGGTGCTAAAGCTGATGCCGATGTGGCTCAATAAGTATCATCAATTAGATGTCCAACAATTAGTAAATATTGACTCAGCATTAGCAGAGGCATACCAACGCTTGGCTAAAAATCACTATAGCCAACAGAGCGAAGAGCAATCGGCATCCAATTTTTCAGAGCTTTCAGTATTATTTAAAAGTTTTTGTAACACGCGTCAACCGTCTCATGATAGCCTGCTCAAGCTTTATCCGTGATAATGGCCTTAACATCACGGATTAATTTACCTGCGTTGAAATTTTTTGAGAGGGACAACGGTCTTGAACAAAGAGAGTATTAAAAAGCACAAATACGAACAATTGGTTAAGCTTTATCATGGCGACCTTTTTCGTTATGGCTATTGGTTAACCCATGACAAACAAGTCACCGAAGACTTGGTGCAAGAAACGTTTTTGAGAGCTTGGCGTGCGCTCGATCAACTCGCTGATATCAATGCCGCAAAATCATGGCTTATTACGATATTACGCCGTGAAAATGCGCGTCGTTTCGAGCGTAAGCAATTAACGGTGGTCGATATTGACGATTGTGTCGTGCTCGACGAACATGCAGATATCGAAGCTGGCCTAGAGAATAAGGTACTCGCACAAGCATTGGATATGCTGAGTATCGATTATAAAGAGCCACTGATGCTGCAAGTCGTCATGGGCTTTAGCGGCGACGAGATAGCCAAGATGCTTGGACTCAATAAAAACACCGTCATGACACGATTGTTTCGTGCAAAAAAACAGATGGCCGTGTTAATGGCAAATCAAGATTAGGTTTAACAAATGAACTCAGAATTTTATCAACAAGCGATTAGCGATCCGCACAGTCAGTGTCCAGATTTTTTGGCCGCCTTGGCAAGTGATCCGCAATTAAAAGCGGTGCAACAAAGTCAACTGCAACAAGAAGAAGCTATGTTGGCGTTATTTAAGAGTACGCCAACCCCAAGTGACAGTCATCTTGCAGCGATTGACGCCATTAGCGAGCAGAGCGAAAAGAAACAATGGTCGGTAAACAACTATCTTGCGCTAGCCGCATCACTATTATTGTGCGTTGTTAGCATTAAGTATATTGATATTGGCTCACCAGAGTATAACCAGCAATTGGCGAGTCATACCCTTAACCATACAGCCCACGGCCACAGCTACGCTGGCGTTATCAATACTCACCCGACAATGGGTCAACTTAACGTGCAACTAGCCTCTTATGGCGCAAGTATTAGCAACGTTGATGATTTGTTGTGGAATAAAGATTGCGATTACGAAGGCATCACCAGCGCTCATCTTGTTTATCAGGATCAAAACGCGAAGATTAACGTCTATGTGGTACCTGACAGCTACGAATTTAGTGAAGTGGAAAAGGTATTTAGTGATGACCGTTACCAAGGCACTATCAAAAAGGTTAGTAATAATTATTTAGTGATCGTCGCGCCTAAAGGCCATGATCTAGCCCCGATTTCTCAGCGAATAAATAATGAACTGCACTGGACTATTTAGCGACCACATCCGTTAACCAAAAAAGGCAACCTCACATTGAGATTGCCTTTTTTGTTCTAGCCCTAAACTTTGCTAAGTTGCTTCGTTATGGAGATCGATATTTGAGATTTCAGCGGTACTCTCGGCACTGCCCTTCGCAGCGTCGTTACGAAGACCGGTGATTTCATCAAGATAATCTTGGCTAATATCACCAGTGACGTAGACGCCGTTAAACACTGATGTCTCAAATTGTTCTATCTTCGGATTACCTTCACGAACCGCATCGATTAAGTCATCTATATCTTGGAAAATTAGTTCATCTGCGCCGATTAATTTTGCAACTTCATCAACTTCACGGCCATGAGCGATTAACTCATTAACACTTGGCATATCGATACCGTACACATTAGGGAAACGTATCTCCGGAGCCGCCGATGCGAAATAGACGTTAGCCGCACCAGACTCGCGCGCCATATCAATAATCTGCTCTGACGTGGTACCACGGACAATAGAATCATCAACGAGTAACACGTTCTTACCCTTAAATTCGCTGGTGATAGCGTTTAGTTTACGACGCACTGACTTACGGCGCATTGTTTGACCAGGCATAATAAACGTACGGCCGATATAACGATTTTTAACGAAACCTTGGCGGTAAGGTAGATTTAATTCACCAGCAATTTCCAATGCAATATCACACGATGTTTCAGGAATTGGGATCACCACATCAATATCAAGATCTTGCCATTGGCGCGCGATCTTGCGGCCAAGTTTCTTACCCATATTCAAGCGAGCCTGATAAACAGAAATCTCATCAATAAATGAGTCAGGGCGTGCAAAATAAACATATTCGAAGATACAAGGTGCGTAAGTAGGATTTTTAGCACATTGCTGGGTATTTAAATGCCCTTCTTGGTTAATGTACACGGCTTCACCCGGTGCAACATCACGTAAGAAATTAAATCCAACAGCATCGAGCGCGACATTTTCAGACGCCACCATATATTCCATACGGCCATTTTGCTCACGTTGTCCAAGTACAAGAGGACGAATACCGTACGGGTCACGAAATGCAACCATACCATGTCCAATAACCAGCGAAACGGCAGCATACGCTCCTTGAACAAGCGCCATGGTACGAGAAACCGCACCAAAAATCTGTGTTGGCGACAACGTCATATCATCGGTAAGGCAAAGCTCATGAGCGAAGACATTAAGTAATATTTCAGAGTCAGAGTTGGTATTAATGTGGCGGCGAGCCACCTTAAATAAGTGTTCTTTTAAGTCGGTTGAGTTAGTTAGGTTACCGTTGTGAGCAAGGCTAATACCAAACGGTGAATTAACATAGAATGGCTGTGCTTCCGCCGACGTTGATGTACCAGCGGTTGGATAACGGACATGGCCAATACCAATATTCCCTTGCAAACGTTGCATATGCTTGCTTTCAAAACAATCCCGCACCAAGCCATTGGCTTTGCGTAACCGGAAATTTCCGTCATCTACCGTACAGATCCCTGCCGCGTCCTGGCCTCGATGTTGTAATACAGTTAATGCGTCATACAAAGATTGATTAACACTTGAGTAGGCCACTATGCCAGCTACACCACACATATATATTCCTCTCTCAACTAAACGTTGAGTTAATTAGACTTGTTTTGGTAAGAAACTTGAAGTTTGCTTAAGGTATTCGAAAAACCACTCAATCACGGCACCAAATTCGGGGATTAACACCGACTCTGTCCACCAAGGTGAGCTAGATAATGTCGTAAACGAATCGATGGCGAACAATAATGCTGACACAACCAAGACACCACGCAATGCACCAAAGCATAAACCGAGTAATCGATCGGTACCACTTAGCCCTGTCTTACTCACGAGTTGGCCAACAATATAATTAATGATGGCTCCGAGAATAAGGGTCGCAATAAATAACGCCACGACAGCCAAGGCATTCCTTAACATCTCGTCGTCGATTTGAGTCAAGAATACCGCAAGATCGGCGTAGAAATTACTGGCAATAAAAAATGCCGCAACCCAAACTACTAACGACAGTGCTTCTTTAACAAAACCACGAACGAGGCTAATTAATGTTGACAGGCTAATGATGATCAATATCGCATAATCAATCCATATCATCGTCATAACTGTGACTTCCTTTGCAAATTTGCGCGAATTTTACCAAGTTTTGTGAGAATTCCTAGTAGAACTTGCACTAAATAATCTAATTGAACAAACATAATACCAAAGGCGTCGTTAAATCTCTGAAGAGATCTAACTAAGCAATTGAATTAAAGGTGATTTATTAAATAGTCATGACTATTTACGGTTTGGGGTAGGATCAAACTTTTTGAGGTAACCGGACTCATTAAACGCCTTCTTAAGTGTCGGTTGCAATTTCGCGAGCTTCTCTCGATCCAACTCAGGACCAACATAGACTGTTGTTGATTCACCGGCCCTTGGCGTAGACGGCACACTAAACGCTGTAAAACCCTTCGCGCGAAGCTTCCCGAGGTAAGGCTTAACGCTGGAGACTTGTTTAAAGATCCCCATCTGAATCACCCATCCAGTTCGAGTGAATACAGGATCTTTTTTAGCGGCTGTAGGGACGACTACTGGTTTAACAACCGATTGAGCTTGCTTATCTTTCACGACTGTAGCAGGCGCACTCACTGGCATAGCATCAACGCTAGCTGATGGTGTATTCTGAGCGGTGTTGACCACTAACGCTGGTTCATCCTCAACGATTGGCTTGGCTGGGATCACCGCGTATTGTTGCTTTAATTCGTTTTTCCTACCATCAAAAATATCAGGTAGAAAAATAATCGCCAAGGTGAAAAGTACGATAGTACCTACCACTCTGTTCTTAATTTGGTCTGTCAAAATACTTTCCTTGCACTACTAAAAACTATCACCATCAGCTAGTGTAAACCATCAAGCTATTGAGTCGCTACACTTAAAACTTCACTAACGGTAAAAAATGAACCAAACACTAGAATAAGATCATCAACGTTAGCCTGTGCAGTTGCGGCGGCCAACGCTTGAGTCACTTGTTCATACTCCCCTGCTATCTTGTCACCAGCGACATGTAGCGCCAACTCACTCGCTTTCGCGCCACGAGGACAACTTAATGAGGCCAAATACCATTGGTCGATGAATGGACTCACAACACCCAGCGTCGCTTGGCTGTCTTTGTCGCCAAGCATCGCACACACACAATGGATCGTGCCGACATTTTGCTGTGCTAACCACTGCGCTAAATAACCACCGGCTTGCGGGTTATGTGCAACATCGAGCACAACTTGTGGCGCATTGGATATCGATTGCAACCGACCAGGTAGACTTGTATCAGCAATGACTTGGGCCATCAACTCGGGTGACAGTTTCAAGGAGTGCTTAGTTTGTAGTTGTTCAAACGCCGCAAGTGCCGTCGCCGCGTTCGTCATTGGTAAACGGGTCACTGGCAAATCATCACATATCATATCACCCTGATACTGCCAACGGTGATCGCTGTGCGCGGTAAATGAAAAGTCCTGACCTTTGTATTGAATGTCACAACCTAATGAATTTGCATGGTCAACGAGCGGTTTAGGTGGATTAGGCTCACCACAAATCACCGTTTGCTTTGCTCTAAAGATACCCGCTTTCTCAAATGAAACCGCTTCGCGTGTATCACCAAGCCATGATTGATGGTCAAGATCTATGGTGGTAATGATCGCCATATCTGCGTCGACAATGTTGGTTGAGTCTAATCGACCGCCAAGCCCAACCTCGAGGATTAGAAAGTCAACGTTCGCTTGCTTCATCAAATATAGCGCGGCTAAGGTATTAAACTCAAAATACGTCAACGTGGTGTCACCACGACCTAATTCAACAAACCGAAGCGCTTCAACATGAGCAGCGTCGTTGAGTTGCTGGCCATTAATCCTAACTCGTTCATTATAGACAATGATATGGGGGGAGCTAAATACACCCGTGGTTTTATCGCATGCCAGCAGTAGATGTTCAAGGTAAGCGCATGTTGAGCCTTTACCATTTGTGCCGCCCACCAAAATAACATGATTGAGCTGCGCTAATAAACCTAGCTTAATCGCTACGGCCTTTACACGGCTTAACCCAAGTTCAATTTCGCTCGGATGAATAGATTCTAAATAAGATAGCCAATCGCTAAGCGATTGGCTAGATGGGGAAAAAATTTTCATTAATTGTCCTAAACGCTAATTACGCCTAGAGCTAATGATTAGCTAACCTCTTGAGGTATCGCTGGTTGATTAGTCATCTTGGCGAGTTTTCGCGCGATTGTGTTTCGCATTTCTCGTCTGTCGACAATCATATCAATTGCGCCCTTCTCAAGCAAAAATTCACTGCGTTGAAATCCTTCAGGCAACGTTTCTCGAACCGTTTGTTCAATGACACGTGGCCCAGCAAACCCTATTAACGCTTTTGGCTCTGCAATATTAATGTCACCGAGCATTGCAAGACTGGCAGAAACACCGCCCATCGTTGGATCAGTTAACACCGAAATATACGGAATACCGCGTTCGGTCAATTTATTCAAGATAGCGCTAGTCTTTGCCATCTGCATCAATGACATTAACGCTTCTTGCATCCGCGCACCGCCACTCGCTGAGAAACACACCAATGGGATATTCTTATCCAGTGAAACCTGCGCAGCTGCAACAAAACGTGCACCAACAACAGAGGCCATCGAACCACCCATAAAACCAAATTCAAAGGCACACGCAGCGATAGGCATCCCTTTTAAGGTACCTTCCATCGCAACCATCGCGTCTTTTTCTTGGGTGGATTTTTGTGCCGCTGAAATACGCTCTTTGTACTTTTTAGTGTCTCTAAACTTCAACAAATCTTTCGGCTCGAGATCGACAGCTAGTTCTGTGGATGAGTCTTGGTCTAAAAAGCTTTCCAAGCGCTTACGCGCAGTGATTCTCATGTGATGGTCACATTTAGGACATACTTCTAAGCTACGCTCGAGCTCAACGCGGTAAATAATCTGGTCACATTTACCACACTGGCTCCATACGCCCTCAGGAATATTATGACGACGTTGCGATGAAATGCCGGTTGGCAGCATTTTTTCAATTTTTTCTATCCAGCTCATATCAGGAACCTGTATTCATTAATCTATTAAATTAGTATAAAGATAGCAGTATCTTCGGAAAAAAATGCGCTAAATTGCAACACTTTGTTACGCAGTGCGAAGAACCGACTATAAAATGTGACGCCATTAGAACATAACTACGCGATGCAAGACATAAAAAACTGGTCTTACCCCATAGACATAGCGGTGGGGTTTGCGAGTAAAAAAAATGCCGCAAGAAGCGGCATTTTTTACAAAGTTAAACAATTGCTTATGGCGTTTGAATAACGCTGGTATCCGTCACTACGAGTGCTTGACCACCAGAACCGATGAAACTAGCAAGTTGCGTTTGCATCTCGGTAAGTACGCGCAGGTTATTCTCTGTCGTATTAGTCGGTACTGCAAGGGCTGTCGTCAAGATTGACGCATGATGACCGTCAGTGAAACGTGTCACGGTGTGAACGCCTTTTTCTGGATCATCAGTCATTGTGGTCGTATTCACTTGCGTTAATCCAGCAAGCATTACTAACGGATCAGTACCCGCTAGCGGTGAATTAACCGTGTTGTTTGGTACTACTTGATCCGGTAGGTTGACATCATCACCAACCACTTCCATTAAGTGAATAGCATAAGTGTTACCTGCCAACGTCGATGCGTAGTTAACTGGATCTGCAGAATCCAACAACGTTTGTGCCGCAAAGTTAAACTCTGCTGAGAATGGCGCGTAAACAGCATCCACTAGCGCGTTGTATGCTGCGGTGTCACCCACAGCCATCTCTGCCAACATCTCAGATGTTAAACCACTAGCACTTTCAAGTAATCCTTGGAACGTAGCCGAACTCGTTAGTCCTGCTTTAACCACTGGAGCGAAACTTGGTGATTCAAGTAATAGACCAGGGATGCCGCCACCAGGTGCAAAAAATGCGGTTGCATTGATGCCAAATGGATCAGCACCCGCAATAACAGGCGTATTTGCACTAGCTACTGTTACTGTACCGGTGATACCACCCAATGAATGGCCATAGAAACTCACGTTGGTTGGGTCGATGTCGGTCACGCCAGCATTCAAGGCTAAGCGCAATGCTAGACCATCAAGTACAGATTGGCGTACATTATCACGACCAGTTAATAGACTCGCTAGGTTCAAATAAGCTGTAGCATCGTCTTCCGCGCTTAATGGCGCAGTCATACCAGCCACAGAGAGTTCACCAGCTCGTGAACCATGTAAAGGTTGGTCAATCGCGATAACGGCAACACCCGCTTCAGACATTGCGCCAACGAACGCTAACATATTCTCTTTATTCGTCGTAATACCATGTGCATAAATCATCACAGGCCAGCCATTAGCCGGCTTTTCGATCATCGGCTGTTCGGCATCACGCATTGAGTTAATTGCAGCAATATTTGGCATCGACACTAACACATCTAAAGAACTGGTGCTTTTAGGTACTGGAATCGGATTGAATTTAGTTAAGTGACGTGCAGCGTCCATGTAAACTGGCATTTCAGGCGTGTTGACATTAAATTGCATGCCAACAAGTTGACTTGGGGCACCCGTGAAATCACCACGACCGAATGCAGCTTTTTGTAGGTCATATTGTGCAACCAATGCTGCTTGCGGGAATGCGCCGCTTGCTACCGCACCAAGTACCGTAACTGGGCTATCACCAAGGGCAGAAAAACGACTGAACAAGCTTGGGCAATTTGCGACTGACAGAGAATCCGTCGGCATTTCTAAGACACAATTTTCAGCGGTAGGAGTCTCTAAAAAGTACGGTGCTGTTAGCGAAGCCATATACATAGACGCGCGTGAGGCGCCGGCATAAATCATGGCACCAGTTGCGTCCGTTGGGTCAATAGCGCCGGCACCAACTAACATATCACCAGCCGTATAACCCGTATCAGTTAACGCAGATAAGCTTGCTGCATAAGCTGGATTACCGCTAAGCATCATTAGTTTCGTTGCATCGAAGACATCAGAGGTCGATTGTGTCGTGAACACTGAAGAGAATATTACGTCACTGACATCAACGCCGCTCTCTTCTAGTCTATCTTCATAAGAGTTAATCAGCGTTTGTAGACCAAGTTGTTCTGGTAATGGTAGCGGTTGCGTTGCAACATCTAAGCGCACTGACTCATAGGTGCTAGAAGGAGCAATCGAGGCATTGTTTGAGTCTTTGACCACTTTAGTTACCGCTAATAAGTAGCCTTGAGATGCTTTTAGTGGCATCAGCGGAATAATGGCAATTGAATTACCACTACCCTTAGTTACAAAATGAGTGCCATAAAGTAACTCAGTGCCAATTTGACACGCACTCACATTGGCTTCGCCTTGACAGGCTTCTTCAGGAGATAACGAACCGCCTAATGTTGCCTCAAATATTCTAACCGCACCAGGTAGAGCTGCTGTACTTGCATCAAGCGTTGTTCCTTCTGCGGTCTCTATGGCGATAGAAAACGGAGCGACAGTTGACCAACCATCGAGTGCACCAATCGCCGTTGATGGGTCGGCGTAATCAATTTCCACACCATCATCAACCGTTTCACCCGGCATATTTAAGGTGCCATCCGTCGTGCCACTAAACAATAGATCGTTCGGTACCGACATTATCCCTTCGCCTGGATCAAACACAATACGTGATAATGGTTGCGTAACACCATTCTCTTGTTGTACTTGCTCCTTAATTTCACTAATTGTGTCCGAGCCACAACCCGATAGTCCTAATGCACTGGCAACAGCAACACTCAGCAACAACTTTTTCATAAAATTCCCCATTTCCTTAGTTATTATTTTTAATTCTCATAATAAGCTTGCTAGAATAGCGCAAATCATTGAGTTCTATGTTGGATTATTATTTTTTATAGGGCTCAACTTAACCTAAAGATTACCAATAATCTACCCATTTTCGGGACATTTTTGGCGAAATTTCGGTCTAAAATCAACCAAGCACTTTAAACGAACGTTTAAAGTAAAAACACTAATTAGATAGAACACTCTAAAGTAAGCTATCGCTAGGACCCTAAATGTTTGACTATTCAATTGAAGATAATGCATTAAATAATAAAGTAATTCTGATCACGGGTGCCGGAGATGGCATCGGTCGACAAGCGGCGTTATCCTTTGCTCAGCATGGTGCTAGCGTGATCTTACTCGGCAAGACCGTCGCAAAATTGGAGGCGGTATACGATGAAATCATCACCGCTGGCTACCCTGAGCCTGCTATTGTTCCACTCGATTTGAAAGGAGCAACGGAACAGCACTATATTGATATGGCTGACACAATTGAGCAACAGTTCCAGCGTTTAGATGGCTTATTACACAACGCAAGTATTTTAACGGTATTGTCTCCATTCGAACAAATTGAGCAATCGAGCTTTGATGATGTGATGCAAGTTAACGTTAAAGCGCCGTTCTTAATGACTAAGGCACTATTACCCCTGTTACGGAAGAGCGCCAATAGCTCGATTATTTTCACTTCAAGTAGTGTCGGTAAAAAAGGTCGTGCCTTTTGGGGCACCTATGCGATGTCTAAATTTGCGACAGAAGGCATGATGGAGACATTGAGTGATGAACTAGAAAACACCACCGTTCGTGTTAATAGCATTAACCCTGGGGCCACCCGTACTCAGATGCGTGCTCGCGCGTATCCAGGTGAGAATGCATCATCGTTAAAAACACCATTAGATATCATTGCACCATGGCTGTATTTAATGAGTGATAAGAGTGTAGGAGTCACCGGCCAAGCGATTAACGCCCAGCCCAAATAGCGCTAGAATAAAGAAAGGTTATGGGGTTGGTCGTCACTACCTTCCCCTTTCGCTGGTGTCGATTTACGTTTACGACGCCTGTTACACAATTTTAGGATTTTACTCTTGTCACCATCGGTGAATTGATGCCAATGAAAACGTTCGTCACGCGAACGAAAGCATCCTTTACAGTAGCCACGCTGATTAACCTCACATATCCCGATGCAAGGGCTATCGACAATAAATAGCTGTAACTGATCTCTAATTTCTTTGCTCATTGGCGCTCAAATAGTAGACGCGTACTAAGCCTAGCTTACAAAATCATAACCTATTTCACAAATTTGAATGCAATTATCAAGAAAGCCCGTATTTGCAAGGATAGTCATTAACCTTTCACCCTGAGTATGCTAGTGTCGAGTTAACATTAATTTTTCAGATAGTTAACATGGAACAAGTATACCGCCTCGTCATTTCCTGCCCAGACCAACGTGGCATCGTCGCCAAAGTCAGTCAATTCATCGCCCAATATGATGGTTCAATTCTTGAAGCAAATCATCACACTGACACGCAAAGCAAATGGTTTTTCATGCGCAATGAAATCACCGCCAGCTCATTACCATTTGGCTTAAGCACGTTTAAAGAAGCGTTTGCACCGATTGCAAAGAGCTTAGACATGACATGGCAGATCTCTGACAGCAAGATAAAACCGCGCGTTGTATTGATGTGCTCTAAGCAATCACATTGTATCGCCGATATTTTAAACCGTTGGCACAGTGGTGATCTAGACTGCGAAATTCCCTGTGTTATCTCAAACCATGCTGACCTCAAAGCATTGGTCGAGTGGTACGGCATTCCGTTTTATCATGTACCAGTGGGTCAAGATAAAGCCGAACATTTCGCAACGGTCAGTGAAATCATTGCTAAGCACCAAGCTCAAACGATCGTTCTAGCCCGCTACATGCAGATTTTACCACCTGATGTTTGTGCCCAATACGCTGGAAAAATCATTAATATCCATCATAGTTTTTTGCCGTCGTTTGCCGGCGCAAAGCCTTATCATCAAGCATTTGATCGCGGCGTTAAGCTCACGGGCGCAACATGTCATTATGTCACTGAAGATCTAGATGAAGGACCAATTATCGATCAAGACGTCGCTCGGATTAACCACCGAATGCAGCCGGAAGACATGGTGCGTTTAGGCAAAGATGTTGAGAAACTGGTGCTAGCCCGAGGATTACATCTGCATCTTGAAGATCGCGTGATCATCCATCGTAGCAAAACGATAATTTTGGATTAAATCAATGAGTAGTCAACCCTATCGAGTCGTCGCCATCAACGCCTTCAATGACAATTACATCTGGTTAATAATCAGTGATGATAGCCATTGTGTCGTTGTCGACCCCGGTGATGCGCAGCCGGTACTCGACTATATTACCGAACATCAACTCACACTCGAAGCAGTGTTGATTACTCATCACCATCATGATCATGTTGGCGGCGTCGCGACGTTATTGCAACATGTAGGTCGTCAGTTACCAGTGTATGGCCCGGCCACAGAAGCGAGCGACGTTGTAACTCATCCGCTCGTTCAAGGGAGTATCGTTGAATTATTAAGCGTTGCATCGACTATCAAAGTACTCGATGTACCAGGGCATACGCTTGGCCACATTGCGTATGTCACGCCGACCAGTGTATTTTGCGGTGACACCTTATTCTCAGCAGGCTGCGGTAGAATGTTCGAGGGGACGCCAAAAATGTTTCAACAGTCATTAGCGCAACTATCTGCGCTTCCTGCAGCAACCAAAGTATATTGCGCTCATGAGTACACTTTAGCCAATCTAGCGTTTGCTAAAGCGGTATCGCCAGCATGTGATGCCGTGCAATCCCGAATTGAAGAAGTCACTAAACTGCGCCAACAAGGACGTCCATCAATACCGACAACCATTGGGATTGAGCAACGAACCAACCCATTTCTACGACTAGATTCCCCACAAATACAGCAAGCCATCGCTCAGTATAGTGATCATCAATGTCATAAAAATCCCATTGAAAACTTTGCAGCGTTGCGTCGCTGGAAAGACCAATTTTGAATAGTAGCCCAAATACTCCTGTTTAGGCTATAATGTCTCGTTTTTTGATTGTAAGGCTGCCTTCTTTTGTTTAAGTATTTTAATATTTCGTTGTTCACATTTACATTGTTTGCTATCACCGGTTGTCAAACGACTGACCAAAACGTTCACCACACTGTCGAAGAAAGCATTGTTAATGCGCCACCTCCAGTTGTTTTGCCAGTAGCAGAAGTCGAGCCTCCTGAAAAAGCAGTTGCGGTAGTCAAAGTGCTGAGCCCACAAGAAGTCGATAATGTGTGGCAACGCGTTCGGATGCAATTTGAATTAGGTCACCCCAACAACCCTCAGATCACCAGTCAGCTTAATTGGTATAAGAAGCACCCTAATTACATCAAACGAGTGTCTGATCGGGCGCAACCGTATTTACATTTTATTGTCGAAGAGATTGAACGTCGCAATATGCCACTAGAAATTGCGTTGCTGCCAATTGTAGAAAGCGCCTTCGACCCTTTCGCCTACTCACATGGTCGAGCATCAGGTATGTGGCAAATCATTGCGGGCACGGGGAAACGCTTCGGATTGGCACAAAACTGGTGGTATGACGGTCGCCGTGACGTCTACGCCTCAACTCATGCCGCACTTGATTACCTTGAGTATTTACATAAATACTTTAAAGGTGACTGGCTACATGCCCTAGCCGCCTATAACTCTGGTGAAGGACGAGTGCGACGAGCGATTCGTAAGAATAAAAAAGCGGGTAAAGCGACAGATTTTTGGTCATTGCACTTACCGCCAGAGACCCGTAGCTATGTCCCTAAACTATTGGCATTGGCAGAGCTGCTTAAAGCGCCCAAAAAATATAAGATGCAATGGCCTCATATCGATAATGAGCAAATCATTGCACAGGTTAATACCGAGAGCCAGATTGATTTGGCCTTGGCCGCAACGCTTGCTGATATCACTCTCGACCAGCTATACAAATTGAATCCTGGCTTTAATCGCTGGGCCACCGACCCTGACGGTAGCCACAACCTAATGCTACCGCTAACTAACGTCGAGCACTTCAAACAAGCGTTTGCCAACACGACTAAAGCAGACCGCTTAACTTGGGTGCGGTATAAAATCGTTAGTGGAGACAGCCTAGGTAAAATTGCGGCTCGTCATAAAACCACCATTGCAATAATCCGCGATGTTAACAATATCAGTGGTAACACAATTGCTGCCGGGAAGTACTTATTGATACCTGTGGCGTCAACAAAACTATCAAACTACAAACTGTCGAGTGAATTACGCCTAGCATCAAAACAAAATATTAAGCGTAAAGGCATTAAGAGCAGGCATCTAGTGCAGTCTGGCGATAATTTGTGGGATATCTCAAGAAAATATAACGTTAATCATCGTAGTATTGCGAAATGGAATGGTATGGCGCCAACCGACCCATTAATGCCGGGCCAATCGTTAGTTATCTGGCAAAAAACTAGCGCCAAATCAAGCGCAGGAAATTCTAATAATGTCACCCGGAGCATTCGATATAAAGTGCGCCGTGGTGATTCAATCGCCAAAATAGCACAGAAGTTTAAGTTGAAAATAAATGACGTGAAAAAGTGGAACTCACTACAGCAACAAAAATACATCCAGCCGGGCCAAATGCTCAAGCTCTATGTTGATGTCACTAAAATAACGTCATAGAGAAATAATCGCTGCACAATACAACGCCTAACTTTAGGGTCGGTTAAGGAAAAGTAGTAACAGTTGAAGCGCGACTATTCCCGCTATTTATCGCCTTAAATTCTAAATTGACCAATGAAAAAATCAGGGATGATTTTTTAGTATTTGCCGCAGGCGTAGCCATGGATGGCGAAGTTAGAGCGACGCAGGAAGCCAAAGCCGAGATGCGGACCAAATACGGTATTGAACAATCAATTTATCATTTAAGACCAGCGGTAAATAATCGGGTCGCCTTTCTTTTGGATACTTTTTCTTTGGCGACGCAAAGAAAAGTATCTGGTGTGCGTGCGCTATCATCGATTAAAATGAAGAATTTGATAAGCACATCAAAAAATACTCGAAAGTTTGAATTTCCCTCTTAACTGACCAGCATTAGATCATAGATTAGGCGTTCATTTTATCGGCTAATTCTTGCGCCGCTAGCCGACGCACAGACCACGTAGCTTCATCAAAATTTCCCGCTCCGCGTAACATACCACGCAATCGATGCTGTGAAGCAATCGCAGCCTCGCTCATTCCATCAAGCGTTCGGTGATTAATCAAATACTCTAGTACTTCATTGGCGCCCTTAGGATCGTTACACACCAACACCATGTCGCAACCAGCCATTAACGCTGCTCTTGCTCGTGCGACAAAGTCACCGGCAACACTGGCGCCAGCCATTCCTAAATCATCACTAAATAATACGCCGTTAAACGCCAATTCACCACGCAATATCGTCTGTAACCAATACGGCGAAAAACCGGCAGGTTTATCACAAAACGCTGGATAAATGACATGTGCAGGCATCAAGGCATCGATTTTTTCGTCGCCGATCAGTTGGTCAAAGACGCTACGGTCAATACTGTTGATCGCGTGTTGATCACGCTCATCGACAGGAATATCAATGTGCGAATCAGCGACAACACTGCCATGACCGGGAAAATGTTTACCAGTGCAAGCCATTCCAGCCTCGGACATGCCGTCAATAAAAGCAGCTCCCAGACCGACAACAACGTCCGGTTCGCTTGAAAATGAACGGTCGCCGATAACGTTTGAGCAAATATCTAAATCTAACACTGGTGCAAAACTAATATCGATGTCCAACTCTAGCAATTCTATCGCCATCAACCAGCCAAGTTCTTTAGCATAAGTAACCGCGAGGTCAAGATCTCCCTGACAAAATGGTAATATTTTTCCCATTGCTGGAATATGAGTAAAACCGTTTCGAAAACGCTGAACACGCCCGCCTTCATGATCAACGGCAATAATAAAGTCTTGCCCTGTCACATCACGGATCTGTTTGATTAACAATTTTAGCTGTTGCATGTCGCTGAAATTTCGGCGAAATAATATCAACCCTCCCACCATAGGGCTCGCCAGCTGTTTCTGCTCGCTCTCACTCAACTTTAACCCTTGCACGTCTAGCATCAATGGACCCAAACTCAACTCCCTTTCGAAAAATAATCTCGTAATTTGACCCCCAGCAAGAATTTTATACAATCTTGTTGGGGATGATATATTGGTAGTGTAACATTGCTCGGTAGCATTACTTCTATAATAAAGAGAATAAAATGATTAGTGTATTTGATATGTTTAGTATCGGAATTGGACCATCAAGCTCCCATACTGTCGGCCCAATGCGCGCCGCTTTCCGATTCGTTAAACACCTAAAAGATAATGAATTACTCGGCCAAGTTGACCAAATAAAAACTGAGCTTTACGGCTCTCTTGGCCAAACTGGCGTTGGCCATGGCACCGGTAAGGCAGTGATTCTTGGTCTTGGCGGCTTTGAACCTGAAACCATTGATCCCGATATTATTGATGGCTTCTTAGCACAAACAGAATTAACCCAAAGCATAAAGTTGATGGGAGAACAACAAAGCTATTTCCCCAAAAAAGGCGCCATCGTGTTTCACCGACGCAAAACCTTGCCAACACACGCCAACGCTATGGAGATTTTTGCTTACCAAGACGACGAACTTGTTTACAGCAAAGTTTATTATTCCATTGGTGGCGGCTTTATTGTCGATGAAGAAGAGATCGCGTTAATGAGATCGCAATCATCTACTCAAGACCACTCAAAATTTAAGTTCAACAGTGCCCAAGAATTACTCACGCTATGTACGGATAATGGCTTAAGCATTTCAGCTTTAATGCTCGAGAATGAAAAGCAATTATTGAGTGAGCAACAAATATCACAACAACTGTGTGAAATCTGGCAAACAATGCAGCGCTGTATTGAACGCGGTATAAAACGTGAAGGTATTTTACCTGGCGGCCTGAAATTAAGGCGCAGAGCATCATCATTACATCGACGTTTAAAAGCCGAAAGTCATAGCAATACCGATCCGCTGGCCGCGATGGATTGGGTTAACCTCTTTGCGATGGCCGTCAATGAAGAGAACGCCGCTGGCGGTCAAGTCGTTACTGCGCCAACCAATGGTGCTGCTGGAATATTACCGGCGGTGTTATGCTATTACGATAAATTTGTTGAAGCTGTCACCGATGAAGTCGCTGTGCGTTATCTTTTGAGCGCTGCAGCAATAGGGATTTTGTATAAGAAAAATGCCTCGATATCAGGTGCTGAAGTCGGCTGTCAAGGTGAAGTGGGCGTGGCCTGCTCGATGGCGGCCGCTGGGCTCACTGAAATCATGGGCGGTACACCGCACAATGTTGAAAATGCCGCTGAGATTGGCATGGAGCATAACTTAGGTCTGACTTGTGATCCTGTTGGCGGCTTAGTGCAAGTTCCCTGTATTGAACGAAATGCAATGGGCGCCATCAAGGCTATCAATGCATCACGATTAGCATTGCGCGGTGATGGTAACCACAAGGTCAGTCTCGACAAAGTCATTAAAACGATGTGGGATACGGGTAATGACATGAAGAGTAAGTATAAAGAAACCGCTCGTGGTGGCTTAGCGGTGAATATTGTCGAGTGCTAATCGCACTTGGTTAAAATAGTGCAATAGGCCGCGATGGCTATTGCACTTATACCAACGGCTAACGAATTGGTAATTCGATATTTTCAAACAGTTTATTCACTTGCTCATGGTCTTTTAAACTCGTTGCTTGTGACACCAGATTCTTGGTCAAATGTGGCGCAAATTCTTCAATGAAGTCATACATATAACTTCTTAAGAAGGTACCTTTCCTGAAACCAATTTTTGTTGTTGCATAACCAAACAAATGATTAACATCGATAGCGACCAAATCCTTATCGACCTCTTCATCAATCGCCATTGAGGCTAGGACACCGACACCAAGGCCTAAACGAACGTAGGTTTTTAGGACATCCGCACTGGTGGCTGTAAACACCACGTTAGGATCTAGACCCGCGTTGTTGAACGCAACTTCTAAATCAGATTTGTTTTGGAAACCAAACACATACGTAACCAATGGGTAACTAGCGATATCTTCCATCGTTAACGCCCTGCTCTTTGCGGTTTGCGCGAGTGGATGATCAGGATTTACGACGACAGAACGGCCCCAGTGATAACATGGCAGCATTATTAAGTCGTCATAATAATGCATAGATTCCGTCGCAATCGCAAAATCAGCTTCTCCCTTAATCGCCATTTCACTGATTTGCGCAGGTGTTCCTTGGTGCATATGTAATGACACCTTCGGATAGTGTTTAATAAACTTACTAATGACTTTAGGTAATGCGTAGCGAGCTTGAGTATGAGTGGTCGCAATATTCAGCGCCCCTTGATCAGGTTTGGTGTGCTCATACGCAACCGCTTTTATCCCTTCAACTTTAGACAAAATGTCGTTAGCAATATTAATGATATCTTGGCCTGGTTTTGTAACGTGCGTTAAATGCTTACCGCTGCGACCAAAAATTTGAATGCCCAATTCATCCTCAAGCATCCTTACTTGTTTACTAATACCGGGCTGTGATGTGAATAAGCTGTCTGCTGTTGCAGACACATTAAGATTGTTATTATTCACTTCGACGATATATCTTAGTTGCTGGAGTTTCATGTAATAGTTACCTATAGCTATTGTTGACGTTTGCTTAGTACATTTCGTTATAGAAATACGAATTTTACATTAATATAGTAATATATAACATATCAACTTTAGTCGCAGCAACGAATAATTTAACAATAGTTGCTTTGTTCGTTAACAACACTAGATTTTTGTATCACACAAGCGCTATGATAAGATTTATTCCTGCCATTATTTCCTTTTATAAGACATATTGATGAATGAACTTGAGAAAACTAACCTAGATTACAGCAACGTGCTTTCCGCGGTGGCCTATGACATGCGTAATTCCTTGACCATTATGTTTCAGTCGCTGCAAGCACTAGGCAACCAATCCACTGAGGCGAAGTGTTTATCGAACGAAGAAGTGGCCGATATCAATTATCAAGTCCAGCGATTAAACGGTGGCCTCACCCAGTTAATGGCCTTATACAGCGTAGAAAATAACAAGCTGGTCACCAACATAAGTGAGCAGTCAGTAGCAGACCTACTTGAGTCGGTTATTTGCCAAAATGATCTTTACACTCAAAGTAAGAATATCGATGTCATATTAGATATCGATGAAGATATTTATTGGGGATTAGATCTCGACCTCGTGTCTTATTTAATGGATGACTTATTAAGTAATGCGGTACATTACAGCAAAAAAGTCATTCGATTATCCTTTAAAGTTGTCGATGGTATGCTCAATATCACTATGGATGATGATTCCAATGGCTATCCACAAAAGATGCTTGATGCCGCAAACGCGCCACTTAACAACTTAGTTGCAGAATATGGTCGAATTGGCATTGGTCTCTTATTTTCGAAACTAATTGTTTTATCACACCAAAACAGAAATAAGCATGGTAAAATAATTTTATCTAACTCGAGTCCTTTAGGTGGTAGTTCATTTGTACTTCAGCTACCTTAACTGATCATGGAAAGCATTAAATGGCATTAACAATAATAGCGGGCGTTGGCATATTAGTACTTGTACTAATTGTCTACTCTGTGATGCAGCAAAAAAACACCAAGGTTGAATCGGAAAAGCGCGTCGAAATAGCACGCTTAAAGCTAACGATCGATGACACTGAAGATACTCTCTCTAAAATCACTAATATTCCGGTGACGAAAGGGTTAATGATGGTGCTGCACAATCGGATCCTTGAGACGAGTAGAACGATCCAAGGATTAAACAATGATAGTGCAATTAACGCACAAGTTAATGACCGTCAAAATTTGCTTGAATCAATTAGTTCGAGCTTTAACTCTCAAGGTTTAGATAGCTTTAAACTGCCTAGTGATGACCGCGAAGTATTACAAATGGTTCAGTTACTTAAAAAACTGAAAGCGATCATTAACAATGAGCATAAACGTGGCCGCATTAATCCAGAAGTGTTTGCCAATGAAATAAAACGCGCAGACTTGATGCAGATTCGGATTAATATTAATTCCATCATTAAGCGTGCCAAGCTTTCTATCGAATCAAAACAGAACGGTTCAGCGCGAACTTATCTAGAAAAAGCAATCAAGACCCTCAAGGCTATCAATAGTGAAGGTGACAGCTTTGTCAACGAGCGCCTCACCGAAGCAACCAATTTATTGGCCTCACTCGACAAAGATCGCCAAGACGTTGTCGATCAACGCCAAGCCGTAGCAGATGCCAAATCAAGTACCGATCTTGATATGCTATTTCAACCAAAGAAGAAATGGTAACCCACTCGACGCATCAATAATGGGTGAGTCACTGACTCATCCATTATAATCTTCCCCCCCCCCCTTTTTTACATCCCCATTATTACAGTACTAGCCCTTTATTTCGCTTCCATACCGTTTTATTCCCATGTAACTGCCATGCATCCTTTAGTCCCTGATTCGAGCTCCTGCTTCGCACTAACTCCTAAATCCCTTTAGTTGCCGACAAGGATGTCGGTACTTAGGTTTTGTCTGGAACAAAAAACCTGACCGTTCATCCTGAACATCGCCGCTCCTTGCCATTGCTACCATGGATGGTAGTACTTAGATTATGCTGGGAGCATATAATCTGCCATGGCACCGCGGCATTGCTACCATGGATGGTAGTACTTAGGTTTTGTCTGGAACAAAAAACCTGACCGTTCATCCTGAACATCGCCGCTCCTTGCCATTGCTACCATGGATGGTAGTACTTAGATTATGCTGGGAGCATATAATCTGCCTTGGCACCGCGGCATTGCTACCATGGATGGTAGTACTTAGGTTTTGTCTGGAACAAAAAACCTGACCGTTCATCCTGAACATCGCCGCTCCTTGCCATCCATGGCACCGCGGCATACCGTTCATCCTGAACATAAAAATCCCCAAGCTTCGGGGGAAGGTTGGGGATTTTATTAGTAATGAACGCTGGTGTTATTTTTTCTTAACAGCGCGTTTGGCTTTTTGGGCTTCGACCCATTTGCCACCTTCGTAGTGAGCGGTCCAGCCAGTGGCTTTTTTCTCAATCTCAGTCATCACATACTGTTCTTTGTTCTTACGACTGTAACGTACCACCGCTAAATTCCCTTCTGGGTCTTTTTGAGGTGCGTCAGCTAAGTAATAAAATTTCTCAGAAATACGGTCTCTAAAGCGATGTAATTCTGCCACTTTAGGCGCGCGTGTTTCACGTGCTTTAGGGAATGTGTGGGCCGCTAAGAAGATACCGGCAGCACCGTCTCTTAATACAAAATAGGCATCGTTATTGTCACATTCGAGTTCAGGCAAGTGAACAGGGTCTTCTTTGGGTGGAGCAACTTCGCCGCTCTTTAATAACTTACGGGTGTTTTTACATTCGTCAACATTGGTACAAGCGAAATATTTTCCGAAGCGACCATTTTTAAGTTCCATGTCACTTTCACAACGATCACATTCAATCAATGGGCCGTCATAACCTTTAATTTTAAAGGTACCTTGCTCGACTTCATTACCTTCACAGGCTGGATTGTTACCACAAACGTGGAGCTTACGCGCTTCATCAACCAGATAAGCGTCCATCGAGGTGTCACACGTTCCACAACGGCGCTTGTCCATTAGAGCCATTGTTTCAGCTTCGTCATCTGCCGCGACAGCATCATCACCTGAGGTAAGATTAATGGTCGTTTTACAGCGCTCTTTCGGTGGTAAGTCGTAACCAGAACATCCAAGGAATACCCCTGTTGTCCCTGTACGAATACCCATTACACGAGAACACGTCGGACATTCAATCTTGGTCAATACCATTTGATTTGGACGCATTCCGCCTTCATCAGGTTCAAGATTGGCAATATCTAGTCGTTTAGTGAATCCCTTATAGAACTTATTAAGCGAGTCTTTCCAATCCATCTCGCCGTTCGCGATTTGATCAAGCTCTTGTTCCATTTGCGCAGTAAAGTCATATGATAATAACTCTTCGAAATTTTCATCAAGACGGTCGGTAATTATCTCACCCATTTTCTCGGCGAAGAAACGACGGTTTTCAACGCGGGCATAACCACGGTCTTGAATCGTCGAGATAATTGATGCATAAGTCGATGGACGGCCAATGCCACGTTTCTCAAGCTCTTTAACTAACGACGCTTCATTGAAACGCGCTGTTGGCTTAGTAAAGTGCTGCTTAGGATCAAGCGTCTTAAGCGCTAATGTTTTACCCACTTCAATAGGTGGTAACAGAACATCTTCATCATTTTTACGTTTAACAGCCGTTTGAACTCGCGTCCAACCGTCAAACTTAATGATACGGCCATTAGCCTTTAACTCATAATTTGCCGCTTCAACTTTAAGGGTGGTAACGTCATATTGTGCAGGCATCATCTGACAAGACACAAACTGACGCCAAATAAGCTCATATAAGCGTTCAGCGTCACGTTCCATCTTATTTAGTGAGGTAGCACTACGCGCTACATCACTTGGTCTAATCGCTTCATGCGCCTCTTGAGCACCTTCTTTGCTGCCGTAAAAGTTAGCCGTCTCAGGCAAATATGCTTTCCCGTACTCAGCTTCGATGTGTTCACGAACCGCAATAACCGCATCGGCACTTAAATTCGTTGAATCGGTACGCATATAAGTGATGTAACCCGCTTCATACAAACGCTGAGCCATCATCATGGTTTTCTTAACACCAAATCCAAGGCGTGTACTTGCTGCCTGTTGTAATGTTGAGGTAATAAACGGTGCAGTCGGCTTCGATTTAGTCGGTTTATCTTCACGAGAAGCAACTTTATAACTCGCGTCTTTTAGCGCAGCGACGGCCGTATTAGTTTCACTCTCGCTCACCGGCTTAAATGATTTACCAGCAAATTTGTTCACTTTCATCACAAGGTTGGTATCAAGGACGTCTAGTGTCGCGTGCAGATCCCAAAATTCTTCTGGGTTAAAGGCTTTGATTTCACGTTCACGCTCAACCACCAGCTTTACAGCAACAGATTGGACACGACCAGCAGAAAGACCACGAGCTACTTTTTTCCACAGCAGTGGCGATACCATATAACCAACTACACGATCTAAGAAACGGCGTGCCTGCTGGGCATTAACACCGTTGATATTTAATTCAGTTGGGGTATCGAATGCTTCGCTGATCGCATTTTTGGTAATTTCGTTAAAAACAACACGCTTAAAACGTTCATCATCACCACCAATAACCTCACGGAGATGCCATGCAATTGCCTCTCCCTCTCTATCCAAATCGGATGCGAGATAGACATAATCAGCTTTTTCTGCCAACGCCTGTAATTCACTAACAACTTTCTCTTTACCTGGTAGCACTTCGTAATGTGCATCCCAACCGCCTTCAGGATCTATACCCATTCGGTTAATCAGTTGTTGTTTATCACGAGCTGCTTTATATATCGCTTTGGCTTCGGGCTCCATTTTGCGTACTTCGGCAGGCGTCTTGGTAAATTTATTTTTCTTGGCTGCACCTGAGGTTGGCAAATCACGAATATGACCAACAGATGACTTCACAATGAAATCTTTACCTAAATATTTATTAATAGTTTTCGCCTTGGCTGGCGACTCCACTATTACTAATGATCTTCCCATAAAATATTGATGTCCGTAATGGATTGAGAATTTAAAAACTGTATTGGCTCAATTTATAGAGCCTATAGAGGAACATTTCAAGGTGTTATTGCATTTAATTGCTAAAAAGACTGAAAATCTAGTGAATGATAGGCAATTTGCCGTATTAATCGCCACAAATAAAAACGGCGCCTTAAGCGCCGTTGGTATTTTAATCAGTAATCGAGATGCTCGCCGTACTGACATTTCCGTTCGGGGTTGTCACCGTTATTAGTAACACACCGCTACTTGTTTCATCATCGGCGTCCAGTACCACACTCGCCACATTCACTCCGGAAGAGTTGGTCACTTCAAATGAACTTGGACCAACAATTGCGCCGTTTGTGGTCTCAAATTCGACGGTGGTGCCGGTTGGCATTGTACCATTGTGTAAGTCAGCGATATACGCAACCACCGTGTTACTCGATGCCAAGTTCACTGATTGAAAGTAATTACTTTGTTCAAACACATCGAGGCCAGCCTCAATTAAACCGATACGAGCAAAAGATCCTGCCTGTGAGATAACCGCATTTTTTGACACCGTAATAAGCTCGTTACTACAACCATCCTGCGTATCATTACATAACACACCATTGTAGATGCCGTTTGGCGCGTCAAACATTTGATCGCCATCAAAATCGACAAACTCTTCATTATCGCCACCCGTTTGGTAACCTGGATCAGTGGCAAGTGCAGCGCCATCAACCGACGAGCCGTCAGCTAATAATGCTGTAAAGAGACCGTCATTGTTATCATCTTGAAACGCTTCAGACAAATCGGTATATGCTTCATTCGCGTCGAAACGACCGTTGGCATTGGCATCATTAAATGACTCTTCACCAATGGCATGGGCGAAGATAGTGACGCGATTACCATAAACTGAGCCCAACGTACCAGGACATGCTAGGTTGCGCGACGAAGTATTCAGGTTGCTCGGTACACTACCGTTATAACAAACATCAGTATCGACCAACCGCGTTATTGCGTTAGTATCTCGAAATGCAGGATCAGGGCTCTTCGGTGATTGGCTAGTCCAAGTTACGCTACACAAGCCGCCTTCGGTGCTACACGATGGTTCAATTGCGCCAAATTCAGTGGAGAAACTAACAATAGTGCCATCGGGAACTGGGTTATTAAAGTGATCCGCCAGACGTGCAGTGACGTCCACTTGTGCACCATCGTAATTCCAAGCTTCAGGCGCATGATCTGACACCGAAATGCTGAAACTGTTAGCATCCAATACACCGGTAGAAATAGCAAGGCTACCAGAGATAGTCGCGATTAATGGATTTTCGTCGAGGCTTGCAGTCACTATTACCGACGTTGGCACAGTACCAGCAGTAACGATAACCGTCACTTCACCCGCGCTGTTAGTTTTTGCCTGTGTTTCAGGTGACATAGTAATGCCGCCAACATCGGTGTTGAGGCTAAAGTTCACTAAGGCATCCGATACAACGTTTCCGATAATATCCTTAACAACAAAGACTAATGATGATGTTTCACTACGATTTAAGCCGCCAGTACCACGTAATGCGATGAATGTTGGGTCTGCTGATACAAATTCAATGCTGCCGGTGGTTGCTGCCAATACTGTCAGTTCTGTCGTCTCAAATAATGTTGTTTGGCCAACGGTTGAACTCACAGTAATAGTGTCAATTTGACCACAACCTTGATCTTGATATGTCGCTGTTGCAACACCGTTAATAGTGGTTACATCGTCATCAATCTGTGCAAGGCCGAGCTGAGAACAAGCCGATGAAAATTCAACTCCTATCGACTCAGACAACGGCGTTGAAACGCCATCAACACTCTCACTTATCAATACACTTAACGATGAAGTACCGTTTGGACCGATAGTGTTAGGTGTCGTGCTAATTGTTGACATCGTGACATCGACAGCTGAAATAGAAACTGAAAAGTTACTCGATTGAAAGTAACTATCTGTCGTTGCTGTGACTGTGCCTGCGCCTTCGTTCTCTCCAGCGTATAGCACCACAGAAGCGATCCCAGTTTCGTTAGTTAATGCCGTTGATATCGTTAATGCACCAACTTGGTCGACCAATGCAAAGGTAATTTTTTCGCCCGGTTGTGGCTCACCGTCAATAGTGAGACTCGCTTGCACGGTCACCGGACTCGATGAGCTAACATTAAGTGTCGCGACACCTTGAGCATTTAACAACGCCATACTTAGCGGATTAACGGTACCATCGTCTGTGGTACCATCAGCACTAATTACCGCGCTAAAGTTTTGCGCTACACTAGCTGAATCTGCAGTGGCAGTAAGTGTTCCAGCGCCGGTTACGGAACCTGCGTATAGGGTAACTGTCGCAATACCGTCGCTGCTAGTCAGCGCTGTGGTCACTCTAAGCTCGCCAATATCATCTTCTAGGCTAAAAAGAACTTTTACATTAGATTGTGCTGCACCATCAACTAACACTGCCGCTTGAGCAGTGACAGGGTTGTCGGTATCAACATCGACCGTTGATGTACCTTGCGCATCAAGTAATGTCAGACTGATGGTGACAGTACCCGTTACGGTACCGGAATCATCAGTCGTAGTATCACCTAGACTACTACCACCGCTACACGATGCTAACGACAATATAAATATAAAAGATAAAATAGTTTGATACATCTGGCGCATTGAGCGTTCTCCTAGCCAAATAAAAGCTTAATTAATGCAAAATTGTTAATATTATCTATGATGTTATGTAATTTAAGGAGAAGATGCAAAAGATCTTCACGCTATTTTAAATTTAGTTTGTAATTTGATAACATTCATCATCGCTATACTTAAGCTAACTATATTTATAATTATAAGAAAGGACATACATGAAACAGAGAAAACCGCTAAGCTTAACCACTAAAATTGTCTTGGGGATGGTGCTAGGCCTCGTTGCTGGTGCAATAATACAATTTGGTTTAGGTGAGAGTCAGTTTATTAAAGATTACATTGTTGAGGGGGTATTCCTTGTCGGCGGTGAAATTTTTGTTAACAGTTTAAAAATGTTGGTAGTACCGCTAGTCTTTGTTTCCTTGATTTGCGGCACCTGTTCATTATCTGACCCGAGTAAATTAGGCCGCTTAGGCGGTAAATCAATCTTGCTCTATTTGTCGACGACTGCGATAGCAATCACCTTAGCGATTAGTTTAGCGCTATTAGTTGGCCCAGGCGAAGGACAAGGGTTAGTGTCCAATGCGTCTTTTGATAGTAAAGAGGCCCCTTCTCTCGCACAGGTATTGATTAATATGGTGCCGGACAATCCGATTGAAGCGTTAGCCAACGCAAACATGCTACAAATTATTGTGTTTTCGCTGCTATTCGGTATTGCCATTTCATTATCCGGTGAAAGCGGCAAGCGGGTTGCAAGCCTATTTGCTGATTTGAATGAAGTCGTGATGAAACTTGTGGTCATTCTCATGAGCTTTGCCCCATATGGTGTATTCTTCCTGATGGCTAAATTGTTTAGTGAAATATCATTCACCACGATCTTTAGCTTAATGAAATATTTTATGGTGGTGCTAGTCGCATTGATAATTCATGCATTGGTAACCTATCCAATGTTGCTAAAAGTATTAACCGGCTTAAATCCGATCACTTTTATTCGTAAGATGCGCGATGCTGCTCTTTTCGCCTTTAGCACAGCCAGCTCCAACGCCACGATTCCCGTCACACTTGAAACCGCCACTAAAAAAATGGGCGTGCATAACAATGTGGCCTCATTTACCGTCCCGCTTGGTGCCACAATTAACATGGATGGTACGGCTATTATGCAGGGTGTTGCTACGGTATTTATTGCCCAGGTATTTGCGGTCGACTTAGGGATCAATGACTACATCATGGTGATATTAACCGCGACCCTTGCATCAGTTGGCACCGCAGGTGTTCCTGGGGTTGGTTTAATAATGTTAGCGATGGTGTTACAGCAAGTTGGATTGCCGGTTGAAGGAATTGCGTTAATCATGGGCGTCGATAGATTACTTGATATGACGCGTACTGCGGTCAATGTCACGGGTGATAGCATGGTGACGGTAATTGTTGCCAAAAGCGAAAAAGAACTTAACCTTGAAACCTTTAACAATCCTTGGGCTGGGCATAGAAACGATACATCACAATGATGCTGTTAAGTTAACTGATGCGGTGACAAACTCAACGCATTAAAAAAGCAGCGCCGATAATCGGTGCTGCTTTTTTGTTTTTAACGCTCGGTTAAAAGCTGCGCCAATTTGTCATCTTAGTCCACAATGAAAATAAGCTATTTTCCACTGAGGCACTGGCAGCCTTACCTAATTTTTGGCTTAGGGTCTTCGGCACACAGTACTTAATCTGATAAATTGTCTTACTCTTATTGGTTGCCAACAAATAATCATCGCTGGTTAACAATTCATCGACTAAGCCACGCTCTAATGCTTGTTCGCCATACCATGTTTCACCAGTCGCTACTTTATCCATATCTAGCTGCGGACGATTAGTTGCAACATGATCTTTAAATAATGTGTGTACATCGTCAATCTCAGTCTGAAATTTTTCACGATCTTGGTCACTATTTTCGCCAAACATGGTCAAGGTACGTTTGTATTGTCCAGCGGTGATTTGTTCAAAATCGATATCATTTTTCTTAAGGATTTTACTGAAATTGGGAATTTGAGCAATGACCCCAATTGAGCCAATTATTGCAAAAGGTGCTGACACAATTTTATCCGCAATACAGGCCATCATGTACCCGCCACTTGCCGCAACCTTATCGACCGTAATCGTTAACGGAATGTCACGACTGGTAATGCGTTTGAGTTGACTCGCAGCCAAGCCGTAACCATGCACAACGCCGCCGGGGCTTTCCAATCGCACTATCACTTCATCGTCTTTGCTGGCAATTTGAATGACCGCACTTATCTCACGGCGTAACCCCTCAACCTGATGGGCATCCATCGACCCATTAAAATCGATAACATAAGCATTATGTTGTTGGACTTCGTCGTCACTCTTTTGCTGCTTCTTGGCCTTTTTGTTGGCCTTAGTGAGCGCTTTATACTGGTCTTTTGACAATATTATCTGTTTAATCTCATCGACAGAATCGGCGATCCCTTCCGATATGTTAACCACATCTAAATGACCATGCTCTGCCCTCGGTTTCGTACTTAAACCGATGATTGCAACTAACACCACCACGATAGCGACGACAATCGTCACTGCTTGGGCTAAAAATAGCCCATATTCAATTAAAAAATTCAAGATACCTTCCTTCTAAATAGTCTCCCGCTAATGTTAGCAATGTTGGCAATTAAAGCACACCGTTATTTAAAATACTGATTGACGCTACTTGGTTTTTAGCCGGAATCGGAATAGAATCAAGTGGCGATCAATAAGGAAAAATCACATGTTAAAATTTAAACTATTACTAGCAGCAACTGCGCTACTAGTCAGCAGCGCCGCTTTTTCTCACGGCGACCATCAACACAACGAAAAAAGCCGTGAGCAAGTAGCTTGGCAACAGATAGAGCAAGGTGCACTAATCATCGATGCCCGTACAGCGCAAGAATATGCCCAAGGCCATGTCAAAGGGGCGATTAACATCCCATTTGATGTCGCAGTAAGCCAGTTTTCAGCATTAGAAATTCGTAAGGACCGGAAAGTCGTTCTTTACTGTCGTAGCGGTAATCGCTCAGGTAAAGCACTTGCTAGCCTAAAAAACGCCGGTTACACCAATCTACATAACGGCGGCGGCTTCACCGATTTAAGTGAAGCGAAGAAATAACCACGTTATAACACAGCATCCGACTATGTCAGGATAGATGCTGTGTTTATTTATCCTTAGTGATAGAGCAAACATCAACAACCCGCTATAATAAAGTGCATTCTCATTTTTATAACACGGTTATGACAACTCCCAACTTACTTATTATCGGCTATGTATGGCCTGAACCCCAATCATCAGCTGCGGGCACCCGCATGATGGAACTTATCCAATTGTTCCAACAACAAGGCTGGAAGATCACGTTTGCAAGCCCAGCGCAACGCTCCGATCATATGGCGGATCTCACAGCATTCGATGTCGACAGTGTTGAAATTGAGTTAAATAATCAGTCATTCGACCAATTTGTCTTAGCACTCAATCCACAAGCCGTGATGTTTGACCGTTTTATGATGGAAGAACAATTTGGTTGGCGCGTCGAACAACAATGCCCCGATGCATTGAGGATCCTAGACACTGAAGATCTCCATTCATTACGTGACGCACGCCATAAAGCTTACAAAGGCGGCCGCAACGTAGAAGACGCAGACTATAGTAGTGACATCGCGATGAGAGAGATTGCCGCAATTTTACGCTGTGACGTGTCATTGATTATCTCGCAATTCGAGATGGAATTATTACAATCTCACTACCACGTACCAGCGAGTTTACTGCACCATCTGCCGTTTATGCTCGACCCGCAAGACCTCAATAAACCGCGCCTAGGCTTTGACGAGCGCGTTGATTTTGTCTCAATCGGTAACTTTCGCCACGCGCCCAACTGGGATGCAGTGCTGTATTTAAAAGAAACCATCTGGCCAATCATTCGTAAACAATTGCCTAAAGCGCAGCTCCACCTTTACGGTGCTTATCCGCCGCCAAAAGCGACAGCACTCAATAATCCTAAACAGGGATTTTTAGTCAAAGGGTGGTGTGACGATGCCCATCAAGTCATTGGACAAGCGCGTGTGTTACTAGCGCCGCTACGTTTTGGCGCAGGGATAAAAGGCAAGCTTGCGGACGCGATGCTCAATGGCACGCCAAGTGTCACCACCGCTATCGGCAGTGAGTCAATGCATGGTGAATTGCCATGGTCAGGAGCCGTTAGTGACGATCCAAATACGTTCTGTTATATGGCCACACACCTCTATAATGACCCAAAAGCGTGGCAAACTGCGGTCGACAATGGCAACGCGATTATCTATCAACATTATAATAAGACACTGCTCGGTAATAAATTAATCGAACGGGTCAATCAACTACGTCAAACCTTGGATGAGCACCGCCTTGCAAACTTCACCGGCGCGATGCTGCGCCATCACCACCATAAAAGCACCAAATACATGGCGCAATGGATTGAGGCGAAAAACAAGACCAGTTAATGACCAAAGCCGCCACCGCCAGGCGTTTTAATCACTAACCGGTCGCCAACATTGACACTAATCGCCGCGCAAGACTTCAGTTGCTGTGCGGGTTGATTGGTGCGATATAGCCACGACTCTCCCAATTGACCGTTAGAACCATCTGCCAAGCCAAATGGCGCTATTTTACGGCGGTTGGATAAAATAGCCGCCTGCATCGGTGCTAAAAATTCTACCTCACGCACTACGCCATTACCGCCACAAAACTTGCCATTACCTCCCGAACCAGCCCTAATCGCAAACGCGTTTAAACGGACCGGAAAACGATTTTCCAAAATCTCAGGATCCGTTAGGCGTGAATTAGTCATATGAGTTTGAATCGCATCACAACCAGCAAAGCCTGGTCCAGCGCCACTACCACCACAAATAGTCTCGTAATATTGAAACTGGTCATTACCAAAGGTAAAGTTATTCATCGTCCCTTGGGACGCCGCCAGTACGCCGAGCGCACCATAAAGTGCGTCGGTCACCACTTGAGAGGTTTCAACATTGCCCGCCACCACCGCCGCCGGATATTGTGGGTTGAGCATACAGCCTCTTGGCACCACAATTTCAATCGGCCGCAAACAACCATCGTTTAACGCGATAGACTTATTAACCAAGGTTCTAAAGACATACAACACGGCGGCCCGAGTCACCGCCAATGGCGCATTGAAATTATCCAATTGCTGGCTACTCGAACCAGTAAAATCCACTACTGCACGGCCATTTACCTTATCGATAGTTAGGTTAACATGGACCGCTGAACCTTGATCTAATTCATAACGAAACATCCCGCTGTTTAATGATTTAATCGTCTCAATGACCCCTTCTTGCGCAGCATCTTGCACGTACCCCATATAAGCGAGCAACACAGGTAGTGAATAATGTTGCGCGGTCTTAAACAACTCGCTAATCCCTTTATTATTGGCTGCAAGTTGCGCCTTAAGATCGCTAATGTTTTGCGCAATATTACGTGCTGGATTAGGATTGTCAGTCAATGCCTTAACCAGCGCTGACTCTTTGAATTGACCATGTTCGACCAACAAGAAGTTAGCAAATAACACCCCTTCTTGTTCTATATGAGTGCTACTAGCCGGCATTGAGCCCGGACTGATGCCACCAACATCGGCATGATGACCGCGACTGGCGACAAAAAACAACAGCTCGCTATCATCATCGGGGTCAAAAACCGGCGTCACCACCGTTAAATCAGGCAGATGAGTGCCACCATGAAACGGTGAATTCAGCAAATAGCTGTTGCCTGACTCCATGATCGAATTCTGGGCAATCACCGCTTTAACACAACTCCCCATCGAGCCTAAGTGCACCGGCATGTGCGGCGCGTTTGCCACCAGCGCGCCTGTTTTATCAAAAATCGCGCAGGAGAAATCCAATCGTTCTTTGATATTGACGGACATCGCACTCGATTGCAGCGCCAAGCCCATTTCTTTAGCAATATGCATAAAGAGATTGTTAAACACCTCAAGCAGCATCGGCTGACGGTCCGTTTGATAGGCACGGCCAACGCCCTCGCTCGATTTGGTTAAATGCAAAATGCCTTGCTGGTCGAGCTCACCTTGCCAATCTGGTTCGATCACCACGGTGGTTGCCTGTTCAATAATCACCGCAGGCCCTTTAATAACAGATTTTGCAGGCCATCGTTCACGAACATAAAACGGCGTTTGTCGCATGCCGTGTTCAAAATAGACGGGGCGCTGGCTAATAGATTCGACCCGCCCATTACCGATATCAACATCATTTGAGATTAACGCGAGTGGCTGTTGTTCGCTAACCGCTTCGCATTCGATCGCTGCAATAATCAACGGCGACTCGGAATTTGAAAAACCAAACAGACGTTGATGTTCACTGTTAAATTTAGCAATAATAGTGTCAAGTTCATCGAGCACTAAGTTAATGGTGTTATCACTCCCTTGATAGCGCAATAACAGATGACTAGTAACCACGATATCTTGCGGCAATACGTCTTGAATGATCAGCTCTTGCTCAACCTCGCTACCTAACGCTGTCACTGCACGTTCTAATTGCACACGACTCACATTAACCAGCGCCCATTCTAGTGTTTGCTGCTTAACGGCACTTTGGCGCGCCAACCCCATGCCGTAGGCAGAAAGCACCCCAGAGAGTGGATGCACTATCACATGATTAATCCCCAACACATCCGCGACTAAACACGCGTGTTGCGCGCCAGCTCCGCCGAAACAAGACATCACAAAATTGCTCAGGTTGTGACCCTTCGCCACCGAGATTTCTTTTATCGCGTTAGCCATGTGATCAATGGCAATAGTCAGATAATCCTGAGCCAACTGCTGGGGGCTAAGCTGGGTGTTATTACGCTGATTGATGTCACTGGTTAAACGATTAAATTTGGCGATAGTTGCCCTCACATCGAGCGGTTGATCGCCTTTGTCACCAAAATGTTTGCCAAACATGTCAGGCTGAATTTTTCCTAGCAATACATTGATGTCAGTGACGGTGAGTGGCCCATCGTTACGGTAACTGCACGGCCCCGGAAAAGCGCCAGCCGAATGCGGGCCAACCATCAACCGAGCACCATCGGTCGCTAAGATTGAACCGCCGCCAGCTGCGACGGTGTGAATACTCATCATCGGCGCGCGTAACCGCACCCCAGCAACGTTAGCTTCCCAATCACGCTCATAATGACCATCGTACAACGAGACATCGGTACTGGTGCCGCCCATGTCGAATCCGATCACTTTACGAAAACCCGCCTGTTTGGTGGTTTCCACCATCGCCACCACACCGCCAGCAGGCCCAGAGAGCACCGCATCTTTACCTTTAAAATATTGGCCAGCCACTAAGCCACCACTACTTTGCATAAACTCTAATTTAGGCTGTGGAAAAACCGCACTAATATGCGAGACATAACGGGCTAACACCGGGGATAAATAGGCATCAACCACCGAAGTATCCCCACGGCTGACAAATTTCACCAGCTTAGAGACCTGATAAGAGATTGATATCTGACTAAACCCTAACTGCTCGGCAATGTCGGCGACCAGCTGCTCATGAGCACTAAACTTGTAACCGTGCATAAAAACTATCGCTAACGCCCTAATACCTTGCTCATAAATCGTTGCAAGCTGCGCGGTCACGGTTGTAATATCCGGCGCCGAAATAACCCGCCCTTGCGCGTCAATCCGCTCATCAACCTCAACAACTTGTTGGTACAACGCTTGAGGCTTTTCGATATCGAGCGCAAAAAGATCATCTCGATGCTGATAGCCAATCTTTAAACTATCGGCAAAACCTTTAGTGGTGACCAGCACCATCGGCTCACCTTTACGCTCAAGTAAGGCATTAGTCGCCACCGTGGTGCCAATCCGAATATTGGCAATTTCACGCGTGTATTGTGGATGATTGTCTAATACATAATTAATTCCAGCCACCGTTGCATCATCATATTGGCTGGGGTTATTGGACAATAGCTTATGCGTCACTAATGTATTGGTTGGCGTCTGCGCCACGATATCGGTGAATGTGCCACCACGATCCACCCAAAATTGCCACTGTCCAGTCATGCATTACTCTTGATAACTTATTAATAGATACAATTTACACGTAAATCACACCGATTAAAACCATCACGTATTTCGCCAATTCCTCAGAGACGATATCTCGGAAGATGAATAATATATATCGCATGCCGAAATCGATAAATAATCACGAAAAACGCTAAAAACGGTTCCATTGTTTATTCTTCGTCTCGGCAATCTACTTAATCAGGCTCCTGAATCTCAGATTGACAGATCAATTCACTGACGAAATATTGCTTTGAAATGGAGCAAACGTATTTTCAGGGACGAAAATCAGAGCTTACATGAATGTATTCATGCGTTTTTCGTAATTCAAAGGAATATTTTGTTGAAGCTGCGAACGTTAAATTAACAATCTTGCCGTGTATTTTTAACTGATTAATGCGTAAAATAATGGCAATCGAGTTAAGTTATTTAATCGCCATGCAATATAAGCTTCGCCCCTACCAACAACAAGCGGTTAACGCCACCGTTGAACATTTCAAAAAAACCGATGAATCGGCCGTGATAGTATTGCCCACCGGCAGTGGCAAGAGCCTAGTGATTAGTGAACTAGCCCGTATCGCTCGCCACAACATCTTAGTGCTGGCGCATGTCAAAGAACTGGTTGAACAAAATCATGCCAAATATCAAAGCTACGGCCTTGAGGCGAGCATATTTTCTGCGGGCTTAGCGCAAAAAGACAATCAGCATCAAGTGACCTTTGGCAGCGTACAATCGGTTGCGCCCAACCTTAAGAAATTCACCCAGCATTACTCACTAGTGATCATCGATGAATGTCACCGAGTTGGAATGATTGACGACAACAAAGACAGTCAAAACCAATATCAACAGATCATCAGTCATCTTAAAAGCAACAATCCAAACCTTAAAGTGCTTGGCCTCACCGCGACCCCATATCGAATGGGCAGTGGCTGGGTTTATCAGTATCATTATCATGGTTATAGCCGCGGCGAAACGCAATCAGTCTTTAAGCACTGCATCTTTGAAATGCCGTTGTCATTAATGATCAAGCAAGGTTTTCTAACCAAGCCTACCCTGATTGATGCGGCAATTGCCCATTACGACTTTGGCAGCCTTAGCGCTCAGAAAAATGGCGAATACAATAGTAATGAGGTCAACTCGTTGCTCACCCAATACCCAAGAGTGACTCAGGCTATTTGTCAGCAGGTTATAGAATTGAGCGCTCAGCGCCAAGGAGTGATGATTTTCGCCGCCACCACCAAACATGCCAGAGAAATTATGGGCTATTTGAGCGATCACGATTGCGCGATGATCCTTGGCAGCACGCCCAACCAAGAGCGTGATGACATCATTAACGATTTTAAACATAAGCGGATTAAATATCTGGTCAATGTCGCCGTACTAACCACCGGTTTTGACGCGCCACATGTCGATTTTATCGCCCTGTTAAGGCCGACCCAATCGGTCAGTTTATTCCAACAAATTGTCGGACGTGGTTTACGGTTAAGTGACAACAAGCAAGACTGCCTAGTCATTGATTATGCCGGCAGTGGTTTTGATCTGTATCGTCCCGAAGTTGGCAGCGCAAAACCCAATAGTGACAGTGTGCCGGTGATGGTTCCGTGTCCGTTATGCCAATTTGGTAATACGTTTTGGGGTAAGACAGATCAAGATGGCCTGATCATCGAACATTACGGTCGACGCTGCGCCGGCGTAGAACTAGACGACGATGATAAACATCAACAATGTGACTATCGTTTTCGATTTAAGGAATGTGGTCAATGCGGTCAGGAAAATGATATTGCGGCGCGTAATTGTAACGCCTGTGGCCACGCGATTATCGACCCGGACCAACTACTAAAAAAAGCATTATCTCTCAAAGACGCGATGGTATTACGTTGTAGCGGTATGAGTGTTGAAGCAGACAGTAAAGTCAGCACCAAGTTAAAGATAACCTATTTTGATGAAGACGGCGCGCAGGTTAGTGAGTCATTTAACATGGCGGTTAACGGCGCCAAACATGCCTTTAACCAACAATTTGGCAAACGGGCCGTACAAGGCACGTTGCCAACGATATTTGATAGTGCGGCGCAAATAATCGCCCAGCAACAGCAACTCACCGCGCCAGATTTTGTGATTGCCCGCAAACAGAAACACTATTGGCAAATCAAAGAAAAAATCTTTGATTACCAAGGCAACTATCGCAAGGCTAATCAACTGGGCTAATCAACTGGGCTAACTCACAGGGCTAATGCGGTATGAACTTGGCGTTATTTTTTTCTCGATAACGGCTTTGCCATAAGCCGCCGCCAATCATGATTAATAACATCACGCCCAAGGCGTAATAGATGAAATCATTTGGCTGTGCATGTTGCTCAGTTTGTTTCTCAAGCTGTTGACCGCTAACCCCTTGCTGCGCGTTTGTTGGCGCATTAGCACTCGCGCTCGCGAGATTGTCCGTTGCTGCGACCGCTTGCAATGGCGCCAAACCATAGCCAGACGCGAGTTGGTTAACATGCTCTTCCAAGGCATCGTTTAGGGCTAACAGATCGTTGATGTTCACTAACGCGATGTATTGCTCTATCAATTGCTTGAGGCGGGCAGGATCAGCATCCCAATAGTCTTTGCGTTGGGCTTCGAGCATCCGCTCCATCATTCGGGCCAGCGCCGCAGGGTTGATCTCTTTAAACCATTCGTCCAGTTCAAGGCCTAGCTTGTCATCTGTTCTGGTCAAGTTCAACCGGACACTTCCTGAGAGTTTTCATAACTAACTGGTGTTTTATCACCGTTAGCCGAGTGCAGCCTTTCGAGGTTGTAATACCTAATGTAAGCTGCGACATCTTTTTTCATATGGCACCTAGTTGGTTGCGGTACTTTAAATATCCAGTCATGCTTTAAACTTCCAAAGAAACGTTCAACAACAGCATTATCCCAACACGCACCAACATCTCCCATGCTCGAACGCATACCACAACTAGTTAATAAACGTCGAAAGTCTTTACTAGTGTATTGTGAGCCGCGATCGCTATGAAAAACGAGTCCCTTTGGAGGGGTTCTTAGCTTATACGCTCGCGTTAATGCTTTGCTAATTAAGTCAGTGGTCATTCGCTTGGCAATCTCCCAGCCAACGATCCTACGACCACACAAATCCATTACAACGGCTAAATACATCCACCCTTCACCGGTCTTCAAATAGGTGATATCACCGGCCCAAACTTGATTTGTCGCGGTGGGGTTAAAATTCATATTAAGCAGATTAGGGGCAACAGCATCACTATGTTTACGTTTCGTTGTCACTTTATACGCCAATCTTTGTGTCACGACTAAACCATGCATTTTCATTATTTTTCGAACTTTATACCGACCAACAGCAAAGCCTTCTAAGCGCAATATCTTCATCAATTCACGGTTACCCAGGCTCTCGCGACTTTTTACGAAAAGCGCTTTAGCACGACGATGCAACCGTAATGTTTCAGCCGTAATTAATATTCC
>Ga0209292_1000612_pt1 | contig 46048 bp, 42 predicted proteins | sample GOMGulsemesocosm_2_FD_184634 | JGI IMG/M metagenome (GOLD analysis project Ga0209292, IMG submission 184634) | Methane-oxidizing microbial communities from mesocosms in the Gulf of Mexico - GOM9C Gulf of Mexico (SPAdes) (version 2) | ecosystem: Environmental > Aquatic > Marine > Cold seeps...
GAATACCCAGCATCGAATCCTCAATGATACCTGACACAGTACAGTTGATGGTCGAGGTTGCCGGTTTATGTTGGCCAGCACCAGCATTCGACATTATTCGCCCTGCAGGAATAGCGCCCCAACGCATGGCCCACTCAAACTTTTTCTGCCATTTAGCCTGCAATATTTTATTTTTTTCGACTTCTGATACGGCAATCGCAACCCGCTTGAACGTTGCATTAATATCATCATCGAGAAGATCACCCTGAGCAGATTTTAATCGGTATTTGCTATCCCAAATATCCCTAGAGGCATATTGTAGCGGCAAGACAAAAGACCCAGCCCCCTCAAGTTGAATCTTTTCATTTGAGTTAACCACTGACTCACCGATTAGTTCTTCACTCATACCTCACCCCTGGACAATCCACCTTTAAAACGAACAAGGCACCACATGTAGTGCCGAAGATGAAATTAAGATACTAGATATGGGTTATAGAAAAATTGATCTAGATTAAGAAAAATTCATTTCTTAATCATCGAATGCCTGAAGGAGGTCTTTAGTGATGGCCGTTAGGGATTTGAACTTTAGGGACTTGTATTTTAATACCGAAGCCCATTTTAGGAGATAACAATTCAATTTTTCCTTGTAATATTTTTACTATCTGATTATGTAATATATACATCCCCAAACCAGAGTTGCCCTTTTGGCGACTATTGCCGGTATAGAATGGAACAAATATATTCTTTTGATCTGCGTCACTTAATCCGCGGCCGTTATCTCTGTATTCTATACAAATATAATGTTCGTTCTGCGATAGGTTAATCGATATCAACTGCTGTGTGTCTTGTTTCGAATAGGCATGATAATAAGTGTTTTCAAACAAGCGTAACAGCACGTCGGAGAGTACGTCATAATCAGTGTACACCCTCTGAATACCGTTGATTTCTATCTGAATATTTATTGGGATAATTTCGTCGTCTTTGTGTTGAGCTTTAAAATAGCCAAATAAATCTTTAAAAAGGGTTTCTGTCTTGATCTCAGATAGATTCAATGAATCTAGGGTATTTATGCTGCAGCGTAGATCTTTCAACATTGAAGACATTGTTTTCGTATTCTCTGATGCCAACACTACCGCTTCATTTATTCTATTTAAAGTCTCTTGCAGATCTTGTTTATTAAGCCTGCCACTTTCTGTATCGGCTAATAATTTAGACAGATACTCCTTTATTAAGCCTTCCGTAGTGATCATCACGCCTAAGGGCGTATTGAACTGGTGTGAAATGCCGAATACCAATTGCGTCAATGAACTCAATTTCTCTTGCTCACTGGCCAGCCTTAATTTCTCCGCTTCGCGTTGCTCACTCACATCCAACAATGAACCTTCGATCTCTACGATTTTTCCACTACCACTACGTATTACCAATAAAGAGAGGCTAAAGTATTTCCCATCGTCATAGGTTATTAATTTATTCTTGATTGCATTTTTTGCGATCAATATTTTATAGTCAGAAAATGTGAGTTTATCTTGTAAAAATCGACGAATATCTCGATGTTTAATAATTAAGTTGTTTGATTTTTCATTACTATAAAATTTATCACTACTTCTTTCATAACGAAATAACCCTACGGGAGATTGTTGAAATAAATCTCGATATTTTTCCAGATTTTTTATCGCATTTTGTTGAGCATACCTCAATTCTCGCGACAGCCCAGTTTGTATATTTCTCATTGTTTCAAAGCGATAAGCCAACCCCATCGAAAGCATTAACATCTCTATTGCATTGCCATATAGGTTGGCATACACCGTAAAATCATTAGAAGGAACTATCCCTAAAACACGCGATGCATTAATTCCATTCCCCACAATAAAAAACACCCACGCAAAGGTAAAGTACTTAGCTTCTAATACACCCTTTCTCCATAGATAAGACGCCGTTCCCAAAAACAGTACGGTTAAAAACAACTGCATTAAGGACAGTACTTGAATACTTTTCGAATAGGTTAAAAACACAGACGCGGCAACCGATATGAATGATATACAGACGCAGCTAATAAACACCCTTCGTCCCCATAACCCTCTATTTTTTAATTGTAAGAAACTGCCGAAAAATAGTGTAGCGGCTAAAAAACCGAACGCCGACGTTACCGGCGTCATGTAGCGATTTAATTCTTCATACTCTGGCCATAGTCGATAAAATCCTTGTCCTGAGTATGCTAAAGTAGTTAAAAACATTACAAATACAAAAATACAATAATATAAATAACTACGTTCTTTTAAATACACAAATAACATTATGTTGTATAAGAGCATCGCAATTGTTATGCCGAAATAAATCCCATGGGCTAAGCTTTCAAAAGAAGACTGTTGCGAATAATCTTCAATATTTACCGAGGACAAAGGCAAAACCATTGAACCCTGTGTTTTAGCTTTGATGAGTAATGTTAATACTTGGCTAGTATCTTGATAGTGAGAGATAACAAAGTTTTTATCCGTCAGCTCTCTAGAATTGAAAGGCCTAGAATCCCCAGTTGCTATATGTTTTATGACGCGATTTTGTTGCAGCAAATAGATGTCTACGTAATCGAGTAAGGGATAACGGATTTGAAAGATACGGGCTTGTACGCCTATGTATTTAACCTGCACTCTGAACCAATAGGCATTAGAGGTAACCCCTAAGTTTATATCGGGGGTTTCAACATTCAGCCAAGCAGTTGAGTCCATGGCTTGTTGCCACGTTAATTCATCATTGGCATCTTCTAATAGTTGCGAGTATCTCAGCAGCGGAACATTTTCACCTTTGTGTAACTCAACCACCTTAGGGGCACCACTACCTTGAGCATAAGAGTATTGAGCTAGAGATCCCAGCGCAATACACACAAGCACAAGTGTGATTAGACAATGATGTTTCCACTCTAGCGACATTAAATATCCCATGAAACGGCAGCACTTATTATAAGATTAGCCAGCTTTAGAGATTAGCCCGTTAATTATGGTCATTATCACTCAGCGATTAACTGACTTTCCTTTACTCCGATAAGATTTATGCTTTCTGATGCCTATACTTTTTTTAGCACTAAACTTTAGGCAGCCCGAGTTAATATATGAAGAGATACTTGAGGTCACAATCGAGATCAATATTGAGAAAAATAGCCTGCTCGATGCTACTCCTCATATCGTCACTCACAGGGGCAGAGCCCCTTGTATTGGCGGCTGTCGGTGACCCTTGGCCAGTATTATTAAACCCTGATACGAAGCAACAAGGGCTTCTTGTTGAAGTTGTTAGAGAAGCGTTTCAAACTCAAGGCTATGAGTTTGAAATCAATTTCGTACCCTGGTCTAGAGCGATGGTATTGGTTCAACAACAACGTGCTGATTTATTAATCGGTGCTTGGTATAGCGATGATCGCAATCGCTATTTACAGTATAGCGAAGTCATATTTGCCAGTGTTATTAGGATAATTAAACCCAAAAACTCTACATTTGAATATACCGGTATATCGAGTTTACGAGGATTACGGGTGGGCACTATATTAAGTTATCAATATAATGACGATTTTTTAACGGATACCGGTATCGCACGGATCACATCGGATTCATTACTTAATAATATTCACAACTTGATCGCAGGAAGAATTGATTTAACACTGGATGATCATTACGTTGTTAAACACATGCTTGATACGCATATTGACGATTGGCAGAGTAAACTCAGTTTGGTCGAAAACCCACTGATGGCAAAAAACTTATATCTCGCCGCTAATCGCTCTAACCCTAAGCATCAAACCATTATTAAGGCTTTTAACTTAGGATTAGCACAGCTAAAAAAAGACGGTCGCTATGATAAGATTGTAGAGAGTTATCACTTAGAAGAGTGATTCAATGCATCCATCTCTTGGATACCTTCCATCATCGCCAAATGAGTATCAAGCATCAGCTGATCAACATCGTCCAATGTTAAGCCTTTTGTTTCGATAGGTTCCAATACTTTAATATGTGCAGTGCCGTTATTTAAACGATCAAGACTGAAGCCTTCTAAGTAACTACTGGTACATACAGGAATAATAGGTACGCCGGCATTAACTGCGGTAACAAAAGCCCCTTTTTTAAACGGCAACATGTTTTTGCCATGGTTGCGGGTACCTTCAGCAAAAAACCAAATTGACGTATCTTTAGTTGTTAGCGCCTTTTTAGTCGTTGCCATAGCTTCCATTGCTTTTTTACGATTACCACGATCGACTAAGATATTACCTGCCAACCAATACACTTGGCCGAAGAAAGGCATCCACTTCAAACTTTTCTTACCTAAGCTCACTACGCGTTTAGGCACAATTGAACCAACGATAAATAAGTCCCAGTTACTTTGGTGATTCGACACCACCACACAAGGCTCATGATTAATCATGATGTCTTCATTATGATGGATGATTTTCACACCAATAATACGACGCCCTATCTGAGAATAAACTTGAGCCAAGATACGGCTATTACTGTGATGAAAGGGGCGAAATATGATGATACAAAAGCAAAGTAAAGAGCTAATGACAAAGTGACAGGCAAGTAACAAATAACGCAAGATTAATAACATAGTATGGGCGGGGCCTATTAAATTTCAGCTCAGCATACAGGCGTATGCTCAGTCTTCATAGATATATATCAATAGTTGGTTAAATGTTGCCCTATAAATAAGCAATACTTTAGTACTGCCCTATTATTGAATGGCTTGATGGACTTTTTTGAAGGTTTCCCAGTCTAAGTCTTCATCAGCCACGATCTCGATAGGGAAACCAGTGTCTGGAGCAGTGAGTTCACTCAAACCACTTTTGATTTGTTCAAGATCATCACTGTATATCACCCATTGATTGACCCCATCGTGAGTGATTACCATCGCAATAACAGCATGACCCTGCTTTTCGAATTTGGCTTGTATTTGATGATGAAATACTTCAATTTTTTGCATTTCATGTTCGGAAGGATGACCATTGCTTTCGTTTCGCTCTGGGGAATGCCAAGCAATTTGAATACAAATAGGGAAACGGCCACTGTCAGCAGTCTCTTGCCAATCCTCACGACTGTGAATCGTGATGGGTAGATCATTGAGAGTACCGTCTGCAATAACCCAGCGATTATCTAACTTCATACACTTTCCGACTTCCGTGATTATTACTTGAGACTAGCTGATTTATGCATAAAAGCCAAAAAAACTCATATTTTAATTCGAAATCAGTCTAATAAATCTTCATTTATCAACTACACAATGGATTAGGTCAATTAATCAAGGGGCGTCATTTGCTAAAGTAATATTACAAGCCATAGTTAAGATAATTGGTTAAAGGTGCTTAGACAAAGGTAAACCATGAAGCAGCGCGCCCTAAACGACATTCTTGCCAGCACCCACGAACCCAGTATTGATGGCATTATTGTAATCAATGGCATTGGCCAAATCCAAGCATTTGATAGCGCCGCTCAGCACCTTTTTGGCTATCAACAACAAGAAGTTATCGGCCAACCCATCACCATACTGATGTCTAAATCTCAAGCCAAAGATCACCCTAGCTATCTGGCCAAAGCCAATAAAAAACAATCCAATAATGCGCAAAAGTTAAATATTGAACGCACTATTATAGGCAAGCATAAACAAGGGCACTCCATTCCTCTGGCCATCACGGTTTCTGCTGATACTTCAAGTCCCGAGATTCGCTTCACCGGTGTGTTACAAGACTTACGCAAACACGAAGATCATCTCACTCAAATATTTCAAGACTTAGAGGCGACCACTAAAGAGCTAAAGGAACGGATTGAGTTTGATGTGCTACTTAATGAGCATGGCAACCGCTTATTAAGCTGTCGAGCAGTGGATTTTGTCTCCGTTATGGAAGATGCTTTGCAAAGCTTGGGCCTGTTTTTATCTTTTGATCATTGCTTTATATTGAAGTTCTATAGCGCGACTAAGGAAGGGGGACTATGGGCCGAATGGCGACGCTCAGTTGGTTTAATGAAAGCGTTTTCAAATCACTTTCACTTCCCCATCAGTGACGAATTTATAAAGGAGTTTTCAAATACTGAAACCATTTTATTGGACAAAGAGAATAGCAAAAAATCTATTAATCTCACCCTCTTCAATTTTGCTCAAAACATATCCCCTAATGGATTTATCACCACAAGAATAACACCCATACTAAATGAGAAAGAGACTTTAACCGGCTGCATTGGTTTTTCGGTTCTGGATTCAAACAATCAACCTTCTGAATCTCAAATCGCCTTACTCAAAATTGCGACTCAGCTATTGATCAATGCTTGGGGACGCCATCAGTTAATCATCAAGTCTCTTGCAGCAGAGCAAGACTTACTCAAGGCCAACCGCATTCTAGCCCAACAAGCGCTACACGACGCGTTAACAGGCTTACCCAATAGACGCGCCTTTGATCATGGTTTATCACATGAGCTTGATCGCGCGCAACGCCACAATAGTAGTGTTTGCTTACTCATGTGCGATATTGATTTTTTTAAACATTATAATGATCACTTTGGCCACCCTCAGGGGGATACCTGTTTACAGCAAGTCGCGAAAATCCTGCAGCGCACCTTCAACCGCGCGGGTGAGCTATGTACCCGCTTTGGTGGTGAAGAATTTGCAATTATTTTGCCTTCAATCAGTCATGAAGAAGCTAATGACCAAGCGAATCGACTTTTACACACCTTACTCGCTGCTAAAATCCCTCATTCACCCTCGACTAATCAAGCTTATTTGACCATAAGCATTGGGATAGCCGAATATAACCAATCGCATCAATATAGCGATATTCATAGCTTAATCAGCGCCGCCGATAAAGCGCTCTATCACGCCAAAGAAAACGGCCGAAATCAGCTAGCGTGGGCCCAAGAAGCAGAGTAATATAGCCTTCCTCATTATTACTGCTTACACCTTCATTATGTTATCCAGCAAAATCATTTTATTCATCTTCGCCTTTATCATCGTTTTTTCTTTGGCCGCTTATGCCTTTCACCTTCTGCATAAGGTAAAAACACAGGCGCAAGAGAAGTACGATAAAGATGAAGCAGAACGTGCCGTAGCCCAGCAAAACCTGGATAAAAGAAATAACACTATCATCACCGACATTCGATTTATTGCCCAGTCCCTGATTTCTGAGCAATGTGAAATGACCGAAGCGGTATTACGCATTCATCATTTAGCCGATGCCTTAGACAGTGACCTGATGCTGCAAGAGCAATTTTCGACTATCCACCAGCATTTTGTCGCCTGCAAAGCGATGGCGATTAAAGAAGCCTATAAAGAGTTACCGAAAAAACTACGTTTTCAGCAAGACCAACAACGCTTTCGTTTAGAAGAATCAAACAAAAGTCCGGTATTAGCGGAAGCAAGATTGATCATCGAATATTCATTTGCTAATTTAAAGAACCTGCACTGAATTTAATCGATCAGTCCTCAACCCCCCGTATTTAAAAATAAGAAGGAACTAACAATATGAAATTTTCTAGTAAAGCTTTCACGTTCGTTTCAGCGCTTACGCTTAGTAGCCTAAGTATTGCTGACTGGACTCTACAACAGCCTTCCAGCATCAACTTTTTAACCAGCAAAAATACTCACATTACCGAAATACACAGCTTTAAAAAGTTTGATGCTACGGTTAACAACTCTGGTTTCGCTAAAATCACCATTGATTTGGCCAGTGCTGATACTCGAATTGGAATTCGTGATGAGCGCATGCAAGAACACTTATTTGAAACGTCTCGTTTCAGCCAAGCCAGTTTTGAAGCTGAGATTCCGGCAACGGTTCTGGCACAAGTCAGTGGCGGCAAGCAAACGGTTTTTGAATTAGTAGGTAAAATCTCCCTTCATGGCGAACAAGCTCAAGCCAATTGCCGTGTAATGATTAGCCCTAACAAAGACAAGACGATCACAATCACCAGCATTACACCGATGCTGATTGATGCTGAAAGCTTCAGCCTTATCGCGGGTATTAATAAGTTAAAAGAGATCGCTGGCCTTAAGTCGATTGCTTATACCGTACCGCTAACGTTTAGCCTTTCGTTCAAAGCTGACTAATTTCGACATCATGCCCATAAAAGCACTCGTATTTGACTCAGGCGTCGGTGGATTTAGCATTTTCCAGCAAATCCAGCAAGCAGTACCTGGGTTAGAGAGCTGTTATCTGATGGATAACCAGCTATTCCCTTACGGCATACAGCCTGATGATGTTCTGATTGAGCGTATCGTTTCTTTATGCCAACGAGCCTGTGCAGTTGAAGACATTGATATCATCGTTATCGCCTGCAATACTGCTAGCACCCTAGCCTTACCGGCTTTACGTGAAGTCTTCGACATCCCTATTGTTGGGGTTGTACCGGCCATTAAAACGGCGGCTCAGCACAGTAAAAACCGACACATCGCCCTTTTAGCAACGCCCGCGACCATCGACAGACCCTATATTGATCAATTAATTGAAGATCATGCTGATGACTGCACAGTAGAACGTATTGGCAGCAGTGAACTGGTGGAACTGGCCGAAAACTACTGGTTTAGCCAGCAGCTTGATACTCAGGCTTTGAAGAATATATTACTGCCGTGGATCGGAAATGAGAGCTTGGACCAAATTGTTCTTGGCTGCACTCACTTCCCACTACTGAGCGAAGAGATTTCAAAGCTCTACCCTCAAGTTGGACTTATTGACTCTGGCCAGGCAATTGCGCGGCGTATTTGCTTTATTTTGCAGCAGCTTGGACATGACCCAAAAACCTTGCAAGTACCCAGTAATCAACATTCTCTGCTGACAACAGCAAATATTGCCAATAAAACGGCTTTTTTATCCGCCTGCCAACGTATTGCACCCTACCAGTCCTTTAACATTATTTGATAATTGCGTAAAATGCGCGGGCATTATGCAATGCCATAACCTTATATTCTGGAGAAGCGATGAAAGCGCTGTCTGATCTTTACTCTCAAGTCATTACTGAACTTGGGGAAGATGTTAACCGTGAAGGGCTACTAGACACCCCTAAACGTGCCGCTAAAGCTATGAAGTTTTTAACCGGTGGTTATGAGCAGTCTTTAGAAGATATCGTCAATAATGCAGTTTTCGCCAGTGATAATGACGAAATGGTCGTTATTAGTAATATCGAAATGTACTCCATGTGCGAACATCACATGCTGCCTTTCATCGGCAAAGTGCATATTGGCTACTTACCCAACGGCAATGTATTAGGGCTTTCTAAATTTGCTCGTATAACCGATATGTTTGCTCGTCGCTTGCAGATTCAAGAAAATTTGACCAAGCAAATCGCTGATGCTGTGCAAGAAGTGACCGGTGCTCGCGGTGTTGCTGTTGTCGTTGAAGCTCGCCATATGTGCATGATGATGCGTGGCGTAGAAAAACAGAACTCCTCCATGTCCACGTCGGTCATGCTAGGTGCTTTCCGTGAGCAACCAGCAACTCGTAGTGAGTTCTTTCGCTTAATCGGAAAATAGTAAAAACGCTATTGTCCTCGGCAATAGCGCTTGGCTCCTCACTGCGCACTCATCTATACTAAAATCCTGATGAATAATCTCGATGCACAGTGAAGGAGCTAAAATTTGCAATGGATTGATGCTTGGTTCAACAATAGCGCTTTAATAGAGAGTATCGATTGGAGCTGGACTCTGGTCATTTACCTTTTGGGTATCACCGCCGCAATTGATGCCATCTGGAATGGCCGCACGTCTCAAGGCACCCTTGCTTGGGTAGTTGCCCTCACCCTCCTTCCCTTTATAACTCTGCCACTGTATCTATTTTTTGGTAGCCGTAAATTTCATGGCTATAAAAAAGCACGTAAATCGAGCTTGAAAGTACTAGAACGCTTAAACCAGCAGTACTTTATCCCACAAGCTTATCGCAGCCAGTCGCAATCGACTGCCATTACTGCACTAGAAAAACTCGCACGCCTACCGCAAACCAATCAAAATCGAGTGCAACTGCTCATTAACGGCGAGCAAACATTCAATCGTATTTTTGAAGAAATCGAAGCCGCTCAGCATTCCGTTTTGGTGCAATTTTACATCATCAATGACGATCAACTGGGCAGACGCCTGCAGCAGGCATTAATTAAAAAAGCGCAGCAGGGTCTAAAAATTTATTTCCTCTATGACGAGATTGGCAGCCCGAGCCTGAGCAATCCCTTCCTAAAACCGATGAAACATGCCGGTATTCACTGCAGTCGCTTCAATCCTTTTAAGCTGCACCAACGCTGGCAGTTAAACTTCCGTAATCACCGTAAATTAATCGTCATCGATAATAAAATCAGCTTTATCGGCGGCCACAATATCGGCGACGAATACTTAAGCCGCAATGCTAAATTAGGTCAATGGCGAGATACACATTTACAAATCGATGGCCCTGCAACCTTAGCCGCGCAGTTATCTTTTGTTGAAGATTGGCATTGGGCACAAAAGGAAATCCTTACTCTCAACTGGCAACCTCAGACGGGCAGCGTCGATAGCAAGGTGCTTATTATTCCCGGTGGCCCCGCCGATACGCTAGAAACAACGAGCTTTAGCTTTGTTCAATTGATCCAACAATCACAGCATCGCCTTTGGATCGCTACGCCGTATTTCATTCCTGATTTAAAAGTCATGGGTGCCTTACAGCTGGCTGCACTTAAAGGCATCGATGTTCGTATACTACTGCCGAAAAAAACTGATAACCCGATCCTAAATCTGGCGATGAAAAGCTATGTGGCTGAACTGAGCCAGCTCGGCATTCATTTTTATCAGTACAAGGTCGGCTTTATGCACCAGAAAGTCATGCTCATCGATCAAGAGCTTTGCTGTATTGGCAGTGCTAATTTAGATAATCGTTCGTTAAGAATTAACTTCGAATTAAACGCCATTATTGAATGTAAGGAACTGGCACGCGAAGTCGATGAGATGCTTTCTAACGATCTTAACCATTGTGAGCCTTATCCTGAGCAAACCAATTTCTGGCAACAATTATTGGCAAAAGCGGCCCGTCTTTTATCGCCTATCTTATAATCCGAACATTTGATCAGGTTAATCTGGGCCATTCATTCCTCAGATCCGCCGTTCGATTTGTCAGCCCCTAACCTGTTGCTATTGACTTAAGACTTTATAATAGAAGCCATAATAACGTTAATAAGAATTAGATTAGTTATGGTTAACCCTCTCTCAAAACGTATCAGCGCCGCCATTAATATTCCAGGTCGAAAGATGGATTTTGATTTTGATCTGAATGCCCTCCCTAAATACTGGTACAGCAACGACGCCTTTCGATCGACGTATATGGGAGCACTGTCTTGCCAGTTCCCTGAGGGGGAGCGTATGTTTATGGATGCGGTGCGTGACCACCAACATATGATCAAAGATCCGCGTTTATTAGAACAAATTAAAGGCTTCATTCAACAAGAAGCCATGCATGGCCATGAACATTCTCAGTTCAACAAACATCTAGATACCATGGGCTACCCCGCCTCCAAATACGAAGCCTTTCAGAAAAAAGAACGCATCTGGATGCGCAAATACATTCCTGCCAAACATATGTTGGCAGTGACTTGTGCGTTAGAACATTTTACCGCCATCATGGCGCATCAAGTTCTGACTAATCCTGAAGCGACTGAAGGCATGAACGAACAGTTCAAAGAATTATGGAAATGGCATGCCATTGAAGAAACCGAGCATAAAGCCGTCGCTTTCGATGTATACCAAGAAGCCGTGGGCAGCTATTGGATTCGTATCTTTGCCATGATCAATATTACCTTTATGTTCACCTTACGTACCTCTATGCTGCAGATGGTTTTTCTATGGAAAGATGGGCAGTTGTTTAAGCCTAAAACTTGGTTAAGCGGTTTTAAGTTTTACTTCAAGAAGCCTGGCATGGTGCCTAGCCTATGGCGAGATTACATTGATTATTTCCGTCGTGACTTTCACCCTTGGGATCAAGACAACCGCGAGTTATTGGTTCAATGGAATGAAGAGCATAGTAATTTCAAAATCCTTTAATACTTTTGCTAAGATCATTTTGTTCTGACAAAGGGATAGGCGGTATCTTTTGCAGTTTCTCTCATGCTAGGGTGAGTGATAAAGACAGGCAGGAGTGAATTATGAAAGATGACAATATCTTAATATTTCCGCAGTCCCGTTGCCGCTCGAGCCAAACTAACCCTGAAAGTGACGGCTCGATAGGTGTCGATAGTGCACAATATGGCTTACGAGAAAGTGAGGTGTTTTTAGCGCGCCTACTGCATAATATTGCCGAGCAATTTCACTTAGACCCCTATTACGCTTCCCAGTCCATATCCCCTTACATCCCTGGCTTGCATAGCCTAGTGGAAACCGTATTAAATTATTCTGATTCTCCTTATTGCAGCGCAGAACAACTGGATATCATTAATCAACTACTCGCAGAAACCTTAGTTAATAGCTTCCACCATGCTCAAAACTTTGCCCATGAATAAGCGCTTTTCATACTTACCATAAAAAATATTGCGGATTAGCAACGCTTAGAGTTTGCGCACAACATTTACGCTATAATGCGCGCCTAATTCGCTTCATTGAGCACAATCACCATGCTTTCAGTCAGTCGTTTATTCCCTATTTTGGCTATTATCATTGCCTTTCTCGCCTACAACGACCCAGCTCCGTTAATCAGTTGGAAAGCGTCAATCATCCCCCTGTTAGCGATGGTTATGTTTGCCATGGGCCTAACCCTACGGATCAGTGATTTCAAACGTGTCTGGAACAATCCCCAGCCTATTGCATTGGCCATTATTATTCAGTTTTCCGTCATGCCTATCGCCGCGATCCTACTCGCGAAGGCTTTTGGCTTATCAGACGAGTTGACCATTGGTATGGTCATCGTCGGCGCATGTGCAGGTGGAACTGCCTCCAACGTGATGACGTATTTGGCGCGTGGTGATGTCGCTCTTTCCGTTAGCATGACGCTCGCCTCAACACTCTGGGGGGTGTTTGCCACACCTTGGATTATTAATTTAGCCGCCGGTGAAATTATTGAAGTCGATAGCCTAGGGATTTTATTAAGTCTGATAAAAATGGTCTTAATCCCTATTATTGCGGGTATATTAATTACTCATTATCAACCGAATTTCGCCAATAAAATCAATAAATACCTAGCCGATATAGCCAGTAGCTTAATCCTAATCATCATCGCTATTGTCGTTGCATTGAATGCCGATGAAATCGCAACCCTAGGCTACGGTGTCTTTGCCGCGGTGGCTTTACACAACATCGTTGGCTTAATCAGTGGCTATACCGCGGGTAAGCTGACTCGCCAAACAGAAGTGACTTGCCGTACCTTGGCCATAGAAATAGGTATGCAAAACTCGGGTTTAGGGGTGGCACTGGCGCTTAAATACTTTGGGCCTTTAGCCGCGTTGCCGGGGGCTGTATTTAGTATCTGGCATAACATCAGCGGTTCGATTCTGGCAGGGTTATGGCGCTTACAAACCGACCTGAAAATTCGCGCGGTCGAGCAGCAGCGCAAAGCCGTCGTTAAACCCTTTGATCCATCGAAGGATTAGTGAGCAAGAGCTCTTAGTAAGAGTATCGATATATAGCTTTTTAGTGATATATCGATACTAAATATCACTAAAACATATCCATCACGACCCTCATCACTCTCCAAAAATTAGCCATACCCCCTGCCCGACTATCAACCCTTAAAACTTCCTAAGCTGGTCTAATATTTGCTCTTAGATAAGATCGATCATTGGAGCAGCGCTTTGAATATACAACACCTAACTCGCAAACAACCACGAGACTTTGTCTGGCGCGATGAATTCCAAGCATCAAGTTCAGATTGGCCCAAATGCTACCCCGGTAATAAAGTTTGGATGAATATCCATGAATATAGAGCGGCCCTTGCGGGTGATGCTTCTTATTTAAGAATACTGATCAGCGGCGACCCTGATTGCAATCTCGTTTGGGAAACGACTCCAGATGGCGCTCATGAATTACAACGAATGCTCAGACAACTACCACAGCCATTAGAATTTACTAAATTGCAGCAGCTAGGGTTTAGCTATTTTACCGATGACCAGTATTAGCAATTCGACTAATACTGGCTGGGGCTGGTAGATAGGATAGAAATAAAATGGAGTTTAAAAAGGCTTCAATGGTTTTAACAAAGTTTCTTGCTCAGCTAGCTTCAAGTCGAACACATAACGCAAACTGAAAGACCAAACATCTCCTTTCAACTCTTTTGGCAGCGCGATAAAATCAACTGAAAACTGCAACCGCTTTTCAACTTCTTGTTGCAGTATGGGTGAAATATCTCCATCCATATATTCTAGATCGGACAATATTCCAGAACGGCTCACATTAAAATCAACGCTTACAATACCCTGCTGGTTAAACTGCTTTGCCCAAGGTGGATAAGATACCGTCTCGTTAACCCGTGTACGTAACTGCCATTGATATAACTGCTGAAAATACTTTTGCTGATTCAAGGCCTTGAGCTTCTTAGATTCAGCCGCTTTTAACGCGAGGCGTTTCTTTTCTTGCTTCGACTTTTCTTGCTTCGACTTTTCATTTGCCTGAGCTTTGGCTTTTAATTTGCCTTGCGCTGCTTGATCACGCGCTACTTTAGCTAAACGAGCTTTCTTTTCAGCGGCCAAAAGACGCACTTTTTTATCTTGCTCACGCTTCTTTTTATCAGCAATTTCTTGCTGCTTAACTTTGGCGGCTTTAATTTCTTGCTGGCGAAGCGCTTCTGCAGCTTTCTTTTGTTTTATTCTAGCTAGATTTTTTTCTTCTACGCTTAAAAACCATTTTCCAACCGCTTTTATACGCTGCTCATCTACTAGCACGGCTGATATATCGACTAACTCAGCTTCTGGACGCTGTATACCCGATATTTTTTCACGAAAGATTCGATTAGGTGAAAATTTACCCAACCAAGTATTCAAAATATAGTTATAAAATTGCTTATTCGGGGTTTTAAAAACCGAGTGCCCATTAAACGTTAATTCACTGCCTGATTCCGGCTGAAAAGAAATTAGAATCTCATCACCGGCCACTAAACTGGCTTGAGGGAATTCTGTAAATAGCGCTAACGCTGATATTAAATCTGGATTGTTTGAAGGCTCATTATTGATGGCGATATTATTTTGCCATTGAGCTTTCCACTTACGAGACGACCAACGACGGCTAGTCACCTTAATTTTTATTTCCTGTGATCCGGCATAATCAATAATAACCGCACTATCTACATTCGTATCGTCCACATATAAACTGGCGATATAGTACTCAATGCCCAGCGCTTTATAGGTTGCAGCGCCTTTAACGTTTAAAGTCGAGTACGCTGCATGAGCGACTTGTACAGAGGCAAGTAAACATAGCAGAAAGAGATTAAAAATAACAAACGTGCGTTTGACCATAGTGATCACAATATAATTATCCATTTACTTTAGGCCAAAAAAAATTTAAGCGACCTAATTAAAAGTCGCTTAAATTATCAAGGTACATCCTAATACTGATGTACAACCTTGATTGTACCATCAACGTCAGATGAATCGATATATCCAATTAAGCTAGGATCATTCGCCACTAACGCTTTTAGCTCAGCTGCACTGCCGATATCTTCTGGCGCTTCGCCTTTACCTGAAAAGCGCAGTCTAGACCAGTATCCACTCAATTGGCTTTCGGATTTAGATAAGAAGTCACGGTTAAATGCTTCTCTAGCGTAATCGCCCTGCTTTAAATAGAGAGGCGTAACGTCTGTACCATCAGGAAAATCAGATACCTTACCTAAAAAGATTCGAGTAATTAAATCTTTATCGATACTGGTATAGCTGTTGTTATTCTTAAGGCTAACAATCACCGCAGTCTCTGCGTGGGACAAGGAAGCTAGAACAGGGGTTAGAAGCAAAGCACTAACCATTAAACGGTTAAAATATTTCATAGTTCTGTCCTTAAAAGATCACGTCGATGGCAAAGCTGTACAACATAGCGTGATCGCCTTTTACACCCTGGTGTATAAGTTCATCATGATACTGAGCTTCTACTTTCAGCGCGGTATTCACATCATAATCATAACGTAGGCCCAAAGTGACACTCTTATCTTCACCCTGTAGATTTAAAGCTTTTTGCAACTTACCAGAATCACCAGAATTTAAGACATCGCGAGAATTCGAATAGGTTAAGTGCGTAGTCGTGCTGCCAATTCGTTTAGCTACAGAAGCCAACCAAGCACGGTTATCAACCAACAAACCGCTTTCATATTCAATGGCGGTTACTTCAGTAATAAAACTGTAGTCACCGTTATCATAAGTTACTGCCGCGTTATAGAAATCTGCAGTATGACCATCGAAGGCAAATTCTTCAGCAGCATCAACATCTAGACCCATTTGCTGAGATAAAAGCAACGCGCCCGTTTGACCTTGATCAATTCGACGAGTTTTATCAAAGTTAGCCTGAGCTTCGCCCAATGCAGTACCAGCAGCTTGAAGTGCTGCACCCGTTTCTTGAGTCGGGGCGCCATTAAAAGCAGCCTGCGCAATAGTCGCAGTCTGAACCGCTGCAATATAAGCAGTATCAACTTCAGTATCCAACGTCATTTCTGTACGCTGACCACCAAGGCGGAATCCCCAATCACCATACGTAGAGTTAAGCGAGATACCCGCCATATTTCTAAGATCGGCTTTATAGTCTTCATCAAAGATATTCAGTTCATCAGTTAAACGACCGTAGTTAACCTGAATACTGTTATCTAAACTTCCAATTGAAAAACGCTGAGTGAAATCGACACCGTCAAAAGAAGAAAACGGGATATTATAGATATCAGAAGGTAGACGAACCCAGTTATAGGCATAACCCACTTCTAAGAATTCTGAATAATAAAAGAATGGAATACGTAAACGGCCCATACGAGCAGTAAAGTCTTCAGTGGCTTGATAAGAAACAAATGCCCATGCAGCTTCTGTCTTAAAATCATCGGTTCCACGAGAAACAAGCTGACCTGTTGCTGTCGTTTTATCGTTAACCTGTTTTGAAACCTGTAAAGCAAGAATAGTATCTTGTTTAAAGTTACCTTCCCCTTCAAAGCCTTCAATGGTCACTTTATCGTTATCTAAAATACCCATACCTACGCTCATGAAGCCATAGATATTTAGATCGCTGCTTTTTGCTTGAGCTGAAGAAGCTGCTACTAGAGCAACCACAACAGAACCAACTATTGATCCTATACGCATTATTCACCTCCTAAATTTTTGCGAATTCTAAGATCTTTGTATGAGTTTGTCTCTGTCTTTTTGCGAAAGTTACATAAAATAACATTAAAATTTGAACTTATTACGAGTTTGCTGGATAAGGCCGCTATTACCCACGGTTAATAGCGGGAAAATAATTCACAAGCCAGACTTCATCCAATTGATTCAGGCCATCTTGCATTCGTAGAAAACAATGATTTTGACTAAGCTCATCACCTATTTTTAATAATTGCCTCGGTTTTATCTATTAAGCAATTAATGTTTAATGTAGATATAGAGTACTTAAAATAGGATATAGGCCATGACCATAGAATTTCGACATGCCAAAACGGATGACATTGTAGCAGTACTCAATCTTCATTACCGATATCAAGCTGATTCTATTAATGAAGAAGACAAAGAAGATGGCTTTATTACAACCGCTTTTAATGCAGATCAATTAGCAGAATTAATTGATAATGAAAAAGGCCTATTTGTTGCCGTTAAAGAAAACGAAATCATAGCCTACGCAATGTCAGCATCGTGGGAGTTTTGGTCGCGCTGGCCGATGTTTGCCCATATGGTCAAAAACCTATCAAATCTACATTACGCCGGACAAACATTAAGCAGAGAAAATTCTTATCAATATGGCCCCGTATGCGTTGATAAATCCGTTAGAGGTCAAGGCGTGTTTGAAGACATCTTCAATTATTCGCTACAGGCTATGTCTAAAAGGTATCCCACTTTGATAACGTTTATTAATAAAATAAACCCACGCTCTTATGCCGCGCATACCCAAAAGGTAGGCTTAGATGTCATCCATGAATTTGAATATAACAATAATCAATATTATGAACTGGCGTGCTCAACATCAAAGATAACGAAATCAAGTGGTGAATAAATGATTACTTGCGACCAGCACGACTACATAGAAATAGCATGCACATTTCGATACCCCATTAAAATAACGACGAAGCAAGGCGCTATTATTGAGTGCATTGCTTTAGATACAACGCTAAATGAAAATAGATCAGAGTGTATGAAAGTCGATATAAAAGGAGATAAATATTTGGTTGTTATAGACGACATTTCAACGCTAGAGATTTGTATTGAGAACCCACACTTTCAGACTGTTTCTTTTAACTAGCAGACAATCTGATTAACGAACGCCCTTCATTTTAATCGGCTAAAATCAGCTGCAACCTCATCGACGCCATTTTAATGATGCCCGAACCTAATGCAGACCTCCAGCGCCGACATTAGCGACAGCCTAAAACAAAAGCGCGATATCAGTTGTTTCGAAACAACTCTATCCACTGTGCTAACCACCGTGGCCAGTCGTAATAAGTTAACCATCGCCAGCGAATTTGGCAGCATGGTGATCGACACCTAGACCAAACAGACGAATCAGATTTATCGTTTATTGCCCGCTTGGGTGAACTGAATGACTCAGCAGCATCAAATCAGACCACATAATATTTATGCCCGCAGCCTAGGCTAAACAGCAACAGGGGCCAACATCAACGCGGTAAAAATAGTGATGGATCAATGCGAAGACTACTGCGACCAAAAACGAAAAATCACCTACACAGGGGTTAAAGCATTTTGGAACGATGCCGCCTATGGCAAACGCACAGCCGAAATAGCCGGCGACGATACCAACCCATTTGTAATTCGTAGAAGCTTCCGATCGCTAGACCAGGCAAAGAATGCAGCAAAGGCAAAATGGGCGGCACTGCAGCGCGAAGATGTGCGGGTTGAATTATCACTAGAGCATGGCAACCCATTAATCGTACCCGAATCACCCCTTGAACTGCAGGCAGGGTTTATTGACGAAATGAAAGCGCTAGACCTTGTGATCTATCGCATTGTTCACGACATAGATGAAAGTGGGTATAAAACTAGTTTGGAGGCTGAGAAGAGAAGTTAGGGGTTGCTACCCATCATTTAAAATACAACTGCTCCATCTGCTATTTTTGATTTTGTTATTAATAGACTGTAACATCTTCGGAAAATCAGCAGGAATAGCCGAATGATTTCAAAGAACATTTCACCTCATTCGCCTTTCCCATATATAAGTAATTATGCAAACACCGTTCGCATAGATCACTGTTAGGTGCATGAGGCTCATTCATAGAATATGCTTGATAACAAATTATGCCCGTATTGTGCTAAATCTATTAACTTCGAAAAAATTGAGAATGATCCATTTGGAAAATCTGTTGAACACTTGATTCCGAATGCGGTAACTACACGAAAGCGCAAGAATGATGAAGGTGATTTCAATGCGCATAGATCTTGCAATATGAAAAAAGGTTCTCTTGATGAACTAATTGGAAAATTTTCGCGCTTACAGAGTAGTACCCCAAATATATCTTTGGGTGCTCTTAGAAAAGAGCTTGAATCGAAAAAAAATACTAGATTCTATAGGGCGCTAAATGATGACAGAGTTCGTGGGGGCGAAAATGGTGTAAATATACCCAACCCAGTCTCGGGTGAAGAAATCATAGATTTTCTGACCTACATAGCCAAGGGTCTATATTTTAAGCAGTTTGCTTTCCCGCTGAATATTAAAAAATTTGAAATAATTCCGGGGTTTATTCCTAGTCAAAAAATCAAACACTTAGAGTCTGAGTATGAACAAACGAATGGAACAAACCCTTTCAGGGACTTGGAGAAAAATAATATTGCTAAAACAGTGGATTCAGAATATACAGTTCTTGTGAGTGAGAATGGAATGAAATATCTCATATTCTTACATGATTACACTGTTTTTAATGTTGACGTTATTAGAAAAGGCTGCACCTCAAAGGGAAAGGCGATCAAGGCTCGACGAGAATTAATCAATCTTTTTGGCGGTTCGAAAAAATGCACTTGATACACCTAATGACCTACGAATAGAAATTTATAAAATTAGAAAAAAAATTAGGAATATGGCTGCGCATGGTAGAGCAGACCCTAGAAATACTGGTAAAAGCGACTATCAAGACAATAGAAGAGTTTTAAAAGTATCTGGGATCTTTGGACAAAAAGCCGATCAAGAAATTTTAAAAATCGAACTGGAACGAGTGAAGTGGTCAGTAATTCTGTACATGCCCATAGATTTTTTTAAGCAACGGCCTCTACTGCTGTTGGCGATAAGTAATTATTATAACTATGCCCTCCCTGGACACCCAAACAAAGCCAATACCCCGTATGCCGAATTCCTCTAGTAGTAATGGATAGATAGAAGGATGCGGAAAGTTTTTGCCCGCCTTAACCTCACGCGCGGTACCGATCTTTTCCCAGGCATAATAGGTCGATTCATGAATTATTTTAAACCCATAATTCATTAAGTACGTATTAATATGATCGACTTTATACGGAACTGATAAACCCGCCTCTTTTCTAGCAGACCGCAATCGATCACCGAAGCCCCTGATCATATTGCACCTTTTGACTTGTTATTTTTCTACGTCACAGACAACTTTTACATTTCTTTCCATGCTGGACAAAAATCAAAAACGTTACTGTTAATTGAGATCTAATTTACTACTGGGAAATAGCCGATAAGGAAATTAATGCAAAGTAATGTGATGCAGCTAACCAATGAAATGCGCTTCTAGGATGGTTTGTTGCTTATTGACTGAATACTGAGTGAAAGGGGCTTGAATGATTTAGGGATAAATTTCTGTAGAAAAAGAATATGAAATATATTTTTTGAAATTTTGAATAGAATATTGGAGATTGTATCTTTGAATGATTTTATAAAACTGGGGATTTTTAACGAAGTAAGAGGCTCGAAGACTTTGCCATTTCGCTTCAGTTCTACCCTAATGTTGCAGAAGGATAAATAAACACTGAGCGTAAGTGGCGGTGAGGGAGAGATTCGAACTCTCGAACGGTTACCCGTTACACGCTTTCCAGGCGTGCGCCTTCGGCCACTCGGCCACCTCACCTTTATACCTACCTAGACGTCCTGTCTAGCTGCAACCTGTGCAGAGGCGCGTACTATACTCAGCCCCCTGCTCAGCGTCAAGCCCCTAAATGCAGCTTTTTATTTCTAATGCTTTGTTTTTAAACGATTTGTTATTAAAGCACTGGCCAATCTTGGACAAAATCTGCAATTGCCAATTCTGGTGGCTGCTTCAATTTACAATTTACGTGCCCTAGATAGATGAAACCAAGAATTTCTTCATTATCTTGTAAGCCTAAAGATGCTTTAACATCCGGATTATAAGCCATTTCACCCGTGCGCCAGATAGCGCCTAAGCCCATTGCGTAGGCGGCCGTTACTATGTTCTGAATACCTGCGCCAACCGCTAAGCGCTGCTCTACTTCTGGCACCTTGGCATCTTTTTGAATATTGGCAATGGCGATAATCATTAAAGGGGCTCGCTGAGGCATTTTCTTCAACTTAGCAATTTTCACCTCATCTAAATCTGGAGCCTTCTTTAAACCCGCAGCGGCAAACACTTCGCCTAATGCCAACAAACCTTGCCCACGTACCGTAAGGTAGCGCCAAGGCCTCATCCAAGCATGGTCTGGCGCCCTAAAAGCGGCTTTATACAACAACTCAACTTGCTCTTGAGTCGGACCAGGCCCTGTTAACTGGGCAACTGATACCCTTTCTGTTATCGCTGTAAGTGCATCCATTTATGTATATTCTGTCGTGGCAAATAAGAGAGATTATCATCTTATGCTGAAGCCATGGCAATAACCACGACAAATAACCAACTCTGCTTGCCTAATCCTATAGAATGAGGGTAAATAGCCTTACATAAGTACTGATATAGAGATTATGAGCAAAGAGAGTACGACTGATTTTAGTGAAACTAGCATGCCGATGCAGGACTATATAGCCCGCGTTCTGGGGTATGCCGCTGCCGGCATCACACTGATTATTGGCACATTCATTGGATATTTTGATAGTAATATCATGTGGGTTGGCTTAATTGCCTTACTCTACCCCCATTTATTACAGTATTTAACGCGTTCTTTTCGCTCTCGCCACCCTTATGGCACACGTCAGATTTTAATTCATGGCGATGCCATTTTATGCGGCTTAATGTTAGCGCTGATTGGCTTTCCACTTGAACTTACCATCCTATTTCTCATAATGATCAATACCAGCTTCATTGTGGTCGGTAGTATTACCGCTTGGACTTTCTGTGTTATTTCTTTATTCATCGGCGCAGCACTGGGCGTTTTAGGCTTTGGCTTTACACCCGCAAAAGATATCCCAACAGAAGTATTTGTCGCTGCCTCTTTAGGCGTCGGTATGCATTTAGCGATTACCGCATTTAATTCACACCGCCAAGCACGTGACTTAATGCGCCTAAAACGTAAGTTCCAAGGCCAGGTTGAGCGCTTCCAACAGCTTTCGCACAAGGTTTCTAAATACATTTCGCCACAAATTTGGGAATCAATATTCTCAGGTCGTAAAGAAGTTCGATTAGAGACTCAGCGTAAAAAATTGGTGGTTTTCTTTTCTGACATTGTTGGCTTCACTGCCCTATCTGAGCAAATGGAAGCTGAAAGCCTTACCGACGTACTGAATACGTACTTAACCGAAATGTCGAAAGTAGCCCTTAAACACGGCGGCACCATCGACAAATTTATCGGCGATAGCGTGATGGTTTTCTTTGGCGACCCTAAATCAAATGGCACCAAGCGTGATGCTTTAGCCTGTTTGGCCATGGCCATCGACATGCGACGCCACATGCAAATCTTGCGTAAAAAATGGATGGATCAAGGTATTAAAACGCCACTGCAAATTCGTATGGGCATCAATACTGGCTATTGCACTGTCGGTAACTTTGGTACTGAAAGCCGTATGGATTACACCATTATTGGCAAAGAAGTAAATCTTGCTAGCCGCCTCGAAAGTAATGCAGAAGCCGGTGAGATTCTTATCTCTGAAGAGACCTACAATCTTATTAAAGATAAGATCATGTGCCGCCTCAAGGGCAAGATAGAAATGAAAGGTTTTTCTCAGCCAGTGGCAACGTATCAGGTTATCGATTTCCGCCGTGACCTAGGCTCCAACCCAAGCTTCATAGAACACGACTCTGAAGGTTTCTCGCTGTACTTAGATACCCAGAAAGTTAAAAGCTATGACAAAGATCGTATCGCTGATGCTTTAGAAAGTGCAGCCAAGAAAATTCGCAATAAAATCATCGCCTAGCCTGACCTGCAACCTCAAGCATTAAGCCGCTATTTAAATAGCGCACCATAAAAAGGCCCGATACTTTGCATCGAGCCTTTTTATTTGTCTAAACTTTTCACCCAACCCTCACCAAACTACTGACGAATCGTTCTAAAGTTAATTGCTTGCTTTTCTTTGATCGAACTCCTCATCGGATTAATATCCAAACCACCACGGCGTACATAGCGAGCATAGACGGTTAGAGTTTCAGGCTTACAACGAGTCCAGATATCCCAAAAAGTACGCTCAACGCACTGTTCATGAAAGTCTTGATGAGTACGCAACGAAACCAAATACGTTAACAATGACGCTTCTTCGATATGTGCGCCCTTATACTCAATGTAAATTGAACCCCAATCTGGCTGCCCTGTAACAGGACAATTAGATTTCAACAAGTGACTAACCAGCACCCCCTCAAAGACAACACCCGTCGGCTCGCCATCCGCTTTTACAGCCAACTTCAGTACAGTAGGATCCAACTCATATCGATCCATCGTAATATCTAAATCATCAATGCATACCGACTTAGGCTCGACCGGGAAATTATGCTGTAGCGATAGAATAGCGACCTTAACCGCACCACCCGCCGCCGCAGACAAATCCTTAACCATGCGCTGTTCAACACTGGCTTTGTTGGCAAATTTAGTCTGGTTATAAGAGTTTAAATACAACTTAAACGACTTTGATTCTATTAAGAAAGGACTGGTCGCAGGTAGACGAAACTCCGCCATGGCAACCTGTGGAATCCCTTTATCATTCAACCAAGAAACCTCATAACCATTCCAGACATCCTCACCAAAAAAAGGTAACGAATCACGATCAATACCCGCAGCCTTCCAGCTTTCCGCACGAGATATCGGAAACAATAACGTCGGATCATAACTGTCGATATAAGCCGAACTTTTGCCCAATGGATTACTTTCACTGTGTACCGATGCCATTTAAAAATACCTTAAATTCTATAAATCTTTAACTTTAACTTTAACTTTAACTTTAACTTTAACTTTAACTTTAACTTTAACTTTAACTTTAAAGCTAGCTGCGCATGCCTGTGCCGCGCTTCAATAACCAAACACTAATACTCGAAAGCACGACAATAAAGCCCACCAGCATTGTAATAGAGACCAAAACGTTGACGTCAGAAATACCCAAAATACCATATCGAAAACTATTCACCATATACAGAATAGGATTTAGCATTGAAACATCCTGCCAAAACTCAGGTAACAACGAGATCGAATAAAACACCCCACCCAAGTAGGTTAGCGGCGTAATAATAAACGTTGGGATAATCGTAATATCATCGAACTTAGTCGCGAAAATCGCATTAATAAAGCCCCCCAGCGCAAACAACATAGCCGATAAAATCGTAACTATAATGATCACTGGTAGGTTATGCACCTGCAAGTCCGTAAAATAAAGCGATAACAGAGTAACAATAATGCCCACCATCACCCCTCGTACAACGCCACCGACAACATATCCCGCTAAAATAACCGAAGGGAAGACCGGAGAAACCATCAGTTCTTCAATGCAGCGCTGAAATTTATTACCGAAGAAAGACGAGGCAACATTGCCATAGGCATTCGTTATGACACTCATCATAATCAAGCCAGGAACGATGAAAGACATGTAATCCACCCCCCCCATTTCTCCGATACGCGAACCAATTAAATTACCGAAAATAATAAAATACAACGTCATCGTAATCGCTGGCGGCAATAAGGTTTGCTGCCAAATACGCATAAAGCGACGTACTTCTTTAATCACAATGGTACTGAAAGCAACCCACTGAATCGCTAATAGACTTTTATTGCCAATCATTTAGATGCCTCCTGGTTCTTCGCTTCATTCTTAGCATCACTACTAGCTTCACCATTTTTATCACCCTGGCCTTTATGCTCCTGCACCAAACCGACAAATAACTCTTCTAAACGATTCGCCTTAGTTCGCATACTGCGGACTTGTAGGCCAGCGTCCATAAGGAGGACAAAAACCTCATTCAGGTTCTGCCCTTTCTCCATCGTAATTTCAACACAATCGTCACCGACAAAGGCAACTTGATATTGGGGCAACTCAGGCAGACGAGCCAGATCCCCCTCGACATCAAACACAAATGTTTCCGTCGTTAGCTGGCTCAATAAATCACGCACACTGGTATTTATGACAATTTCGCCAGTATTAATAATGGCAATGCTCTTACACAGTTGCTCAGCTTCTTCTAGATAGTGCGTGGTCAAAATAATCGTAGTGCCTTCTTCGTTGAGTTTTTGCATAAACTCCCACATAGAACGGCGTAATTCGATATCGACCCCTGCGGTTGGCTCATCCAGGATCAAAACCTGGGGCTTATGGATCAATGCCCTAGCAATCATTAAGCGGCGCTTCATGCCGCCTGACAACATACGTGAAAGTTCATTGCGCTTATCCCACAAGTCGAGCGCCCTTAACAAAACTTCTGCATATTCCGCTACTTGCTTAGCGGTTAGGCCGTAATAACCCGCCTGAGTAATAATAATGTCATACACTTTTTCAAACTGATTAAAGTTAAATTCTTGCGGAACCACACCCAGACATTGCTTAGCAGCAAAACTATCCGTCACTAAGTCGTGCCCCATAATAGAGACACTGCCACCGGTTTTTTGCACTAAAGAGGACACAATGCCCAAAGTTGTCGACTTACCTGCGCCATTTGGCCCTAACAAAGCGAAGAAATCCCCTTGCTGAACGGTTAAATCGATACCTTTTAATGCTTTAAAGCCATTTCCATAGACTTTCTCTAGCCCTTGGATGGATAATGCAGCCGTCATATTAAACCTTTATCAAAAATATTTAAGATAGAACCATTTAAGATAGAATCAAAAAGAGTAGAAAGAATGAACCAACGGCTCGCCTACCATGTAGAACTATTAAATCTATTATCAACCCAGCTAAGTAAGATGGAGCAACTAGATCAAGAGTACAATCAAGAAAATACTATTCTACAACAACTTAGCCAGTTGATTGAGTCTTTAAAGGACCCTTCAGAGCAACAGTCTGGTTCAGCCATTTTCGAAGGTCAGCAGTGGCTACACCGCTTTTTGACTCACAACCCTGAACTGGCCCCAGCCATTCACCGCGACTTATTGTGGTTCTTTGGCGGTGATTGCCTTCACTTTATGCCTGACGACGAAATTGAGAAGTATCAATTACTTGATGATGCGATGGCCGAAGCTATGCTGCGTAATGCGCCGTTTAACTACACCTTGTCACGAGAGGCTATTTTCAAATAGGCAGCGCGCACCAAATTAGCCTCGCCAACGGCATTAACTTTTAATAAATAAGAGCTAATGAAGTCTGCGGGGCTTTTTATGCCCACAATTTATGATGAGCGTAAACGACAGACATAAAAAAAGCCGCTTCAGTTACCTGAAACGACTTTTAGAATTTGGAGCGGAAAAGGAGACTCGAACTCCCGACCCCAACCTTGGCAAGGTTATGCTCTACCAACTGAGCTATTTCCGCATGAATGATTCAACTGATTCCTCAGCAGAACAACAACTTCACTTGTTATTCTAGGCCTTGTCAATACGTTCTTTCCGAAGAAAGAATGGTATCCCCAAGGGGATTCGAACCCCTGTTACCGCCGTGAAAGGGCGGTGTCCTAGGCCTCTAGACGATGGGGACACACCGTTTGAGTGATGTGCATTCTACACATCAAATTTTTATTTGCAACAAATTTCTTTGCAAATCAACAACTTATCTTTAGCCTAGTGAAGATAAGTTATTTGGAGCGGAAAAGGAGACTCGAACTCCCGACCCCAACCTTGGCAAGGTTATGCTCTACCAACTGAGCTATTTCCGCACACACATTGAGTAAGCTACGTACTGATACCAGTCTTCCGAAGAAGGATGGTATCCCCAAGGGGATTCGAACCCCTGTTACCGCCGTGAAAGGGCGGTGTCCTAGGCCTCTAGACGATGGGGACGTCTTGTCTCTCTCAATGGCGCGCATTCTATGGATGATCTGCATTTGAGTCAACCCCTTTTTTACGTCTAAGCTATATTTATATAAATAAACCCGAAAACTAACCAAATACAGGGTAAATAAGAGATATGTCGACTTCTACCTTAGTTATCATCGCTGTTTTGATCTGCGTTATATGCGTTACTTGTCTCTGGGTAGTACAGCTCCGGCGTCAAAGAGCCATTGAGAGAGCGCGCAAAACAATCATCTATAACGCTCAGATCAATCAATTACAGCAAATTGCAGAAACGACAGCGCCGTACCTTGACGACTCTCTCATTAAATTTCTAGCCAAACGCATTATTTACAACGGCCAATTGCTATCAAACAATAAAATAATTCCTGACAAACGCTGCCATCATACGATTGAACTTGCCCAAGGCTGGCTAACCGAACCTAAAAGTTTGCGCAAGCAAGCTCGTAAAGGCAAAAAAGAGAGCCAGCAAAAAAGCCTCACCCTACTCAAATCCATCATCCAGCATATTCGCCAAGGCGTAATGGAGCATCAGGTTAGTCGCATCGAGGCCAAGCAACTCGCTCACGCCGCAAAATTCAGCAAGATAAAGCTAAGCTGCCAACACAACCGACTACTTGCTGAAGAAGCTTTAAAAGCAGGTGAGCTACAACAAGGCATCTCCTTATTGAAGAAAATGAAAGTATTGCTGAATAGAGTATCCCCCCTACCCAACGACTTACAACAGCAACTGATTGAATGCCAAGGCTTAATTGATACCACCCAACAAAGCCTAAATGAGCAAAATGAAAATTCAAGTAGCAAACGTTTGGAGGAAGAATTCGATAAACAAGAAGAGCAAGATCAGGACTGGCAGAAGAAACAGCTGTATGACCAATAGATTTGTAACAATGGTTATCTTCCACACATCACAATAAACTATCATGCTAGTATCAATAACCCCCTTTCAATCGCTATGTCGTCGTCAGTAGTAAAAGCAGGATGCTGTGTTATGTGGTCAAAGTTTCAAAATCATCTAGCGCTTATAGCTGCCCTCTACACAGTAATAACCGCAGCATTATTAGGTGTTTTAATTGGCAGCTTTCAAGTTTGGTCCAATTTCCAAGAACGAAACCAGCACTTCCAAGATTCCCTACAAACCGTTATTTCAACAACACTGCCCTCTTTCGGCTTAGCAACCTACAACTTCAACATCCATCTAAATCAACAATTAGTCGATAGCCTTGCCGCCCACCCTGACATTATTTACGCATCTATAATTGATACTAAAGGCAGCGAGCTGGCGATTGCCAGCGTTGATCAAACTTGTTCAACTTCAGATTTAGGCGCATTACTTTATAGCAGCAACAATCAATACGAATACCCTATGCGCTATCAAGAAACATTATTAGGAAAGCTCATTATTGAAGTCAATCATTGCAAGCAAACAGAACTGTTCTTCATCGAAGTAAAAAGCACACTCATTTCCAACCTCATACTCAGCATCAGCATCGCGTTATTCATTTACATTATTTTTTATAACCTGGTAAGCCAGCCCATCAGTAATCTGGTGCGACGCTTACAAAATATTGATCCCACGGCCATTGAATATTCCAGCATTCAACTGTTAAACAGTAATCGACAGGATGAAATTGGTTCACTGATCAATCACTTCGCCAACTTATTGCGCACAACCCATGATCACATCAGCCGACTAAAATCCGCTGAGCATACCATTAACAATTATTCGACCAACCTTGAAGACCTCGTGGCCAAAAGAACCAAGGCGCTAACGGGGATTAATCGCCAACTAAAAGAAGTTAACCAAGAGCTAGAGCAATCGCAAAACTTATCTCAACGCCTCAATCAAAGCCAGTTTAAATTATTAAGCAATCTCAGCCATGAATTCCGCTTCCCGATAACCACAACAATACAAACCTTAAGTTCACTACAAGATAATTGTAAAACCGCAGCGGATCACTCGATATTACAAAGTTCAATCAAGCAAAACGAAGCTATTTTATCGTTGCTCGCAGAACTTGATGGTATTGCCAGCTTGAGGAATGATCTCAACAAACTGAATATCAGCCCTTTTAGCTTCAAACGCATATTTTCAAACATCGAAAGCGTATTTAATCAAAAAGAATGCCCTTGTACACTTACCATTCACTACGACACCACCGTTTCGAGTAGCCATATCGGCGACATCCAGATGATTGAGCCGCTACTATTCAATCTCATAGCCAATATTTATTACTGCTCGCCTGATCAACGCATCAATATAGATATTTCCGAAGCCAACCAAAGCATATTAGTTAAACTGTCCGCGCCGCGACTAATGATCAATGAACATCTATTTGAACAAATGATTTTACCCTTTACCAATTCATTTCAGACGTCGAGACTCACCGCTCTAGGACTCGCGTTTGCAAAGGACCTGGTTGAAATACTAGAAGGTGAAATTCGTCAAAGTAGTAATTCACAAAACGAGCATGAACTCTTTTTACAGCTGCCGTTACTATCCAGCGATGAACAACTGCATAAAATACGGCAACGACTGCCCAGTGGCGGTATTCGAATCAATGTATCGCAGCAACTGCACGCTGACCGAATTATCGATTCACTTGAATTGTGGAAACTACCGTTTCAAATTTCTGCAAGCTCTATCCGCGAGCCGGTAATCTTAATTACCGACAACGAAAATAATTGCCAAGATGCGGCTTTCATTATTGGATTGGGCCAGCAATATGATCAGGTTGAGATGCTAAACGATGTCAAAGTTGTTGCATTAAAGACAATCAATGAAGGGATTCTGTTTAACATAATGGCCCGAGCCTGCAGCCAACTACAGCAAGACCAAACTTCAACCCAACTCCCGCGCATCTTATTGGTTGAAGACAATGCAATTAATCGCATGGTAAGCCAACGCTTTCTTAAAAACCTTAATACCGAAATAGAGATAGCAGAAGATGGCCGTGAAGCATTGAATATTTGTAATAATAAGAAGTTTGATTTGATTTTTATGGATTGCCAAATGCCGGTTATGGATGGTTTTCAAGCAACACGACAAATTCGCCGCTCCCCCCTCAACCAAACAACCCCTATTATTGCATTAACCGGGCTGGATTCTGAGAACGAGCGACAAGCATGTCTGCAGGTAGGAATGAATGACTTTATCACTAAACCCTTCACTCAAGAGCAACTGCAGAACGCCATTATTCAATGGATTTCTAGCGAAAACGAAGACAAGCAGACATCACTCTAACCGAGTGATTTCAGCATCGCCTTTAACGTTTCTCTTAACGTAATCAACTGCTCAGCCTGCGTACTCTCCTCCATCCCTTCCGCGCCCTCTAAATCCACATTTGCTTGGCATAATAAAGCCTGAGGAATGTGCTTCGCAGCGTCTCTTAAAGCCCGCCCTTCTGCCGTCAAACTCACAATGACTATGCGCTCGTCTTGCTCGCTACGCTGGCGATTCAACAAGCCTTTGGCTTCCATACGTTTAAGTAACGGTGTCACAGTACCCGTATCAAGTTTCAGCTTGTCAGTGAGCTGACTGACGACCAACCCCAACTGCTCAACTTCCAGCCCTTGCCACATCACCAGCATCACTAGATACTGAGGATAGGTAAGATCCAGTGGCTTTAGCAGCGGCGTATAATTTTGAATCACCTTACGCGACAAGCTGTACAAGCTAAAACACAGCTGATTATCAAGATGAAGCTCTGGGTACTGCGTTATCGCATGATCATTGATATCTTTCGCCATAATATTGCTCAACTAGCCAATGCTGCCTCAATGTCGCCTTTTAAAGCTTCTGGCTTAGTCGTTGGCGCGTAGCGAGTGACTTGCCCTTGTTTATTGACTAGGAACTTAGTGAAGTTCCACTTAATCTTTTTCGTTCCCATAATGCCCGGAGCCTGTACTTTTAGCTCTTGATATAAGGGTGCCGTATTATCCCCATTCACTTCTACTTTTGAAAACATAGGGAAGCTCACGCCATAATTTTTCTGGCAGAAACTTGCGATTTCGCTATCCGCGCCCTTCTCTTGCTCACCAAACTGGTTACAAGGAAAACCTAATACAACTAAACCCTGCTCTTTATATTCGGCATACAAGGCTTCAAGCCCTTCGTATTGCCCAGTGAATCCGCACTTACTGGCAGTATTCACAATGAGTACGGCTTGGCCTTCGTACTGTGAAAGATCCTGCATTTCGCCGGATAACAAAGGCATTTCTTTATTGAGTAATGACATGTGAATATCTCTCTATTTATTAGCTTAGTTTAGCTTAAGGATATTAAGCGGTACAAAATCATATTGTGCAAAATACTTATGACAAAAGATACTATCAAAGAAATACGAAAGTACAAGATAATAAATCCTGCACTCCCTCCTCTAGCTTACGACTCTTTATCAGCTTTACGCTCATCCAAATGGATAGAAGCCGAGTTAATGCAATAACGTAATCCAGTCGGTGCAGGCCCATCTGGGAAAACATGCCCTAAGTGAGCATCACAGCGCTTACAGACAACTTCGGTACGAATCATAAAGTGACTGACATCGCTATGCTCTTCAACAGCATCCTCGGAGGCCGTCTGATTAAAGCTCGGCCAGCCGCAGCCCGCATCAAACTTACTCTCAGACTCAAACAATACCTCACCACAGCAAATACACTGATACTGCCCGGCTTTTTCGCAATCATGATACTTACCCGAAAAAGGCTGTTCGGTACCTTTCTCGCGAGTGACAAAGTAACTTTCATCATCCAATTGCTCTGCCCACTCATCTGGACTTTTTATAATTTTGTCTTTGCTTGAAGTCATTATCTACTACTCACTTTCAATCTCTGTAAATTTCCATCATTCAAGGGTATCATTAGCCGTTTCTATATTATGTGACTTTTATTAAGGCGGAATGCGTTCCATGCAGGATATTCTCAAATCCAACAAACTGGCTAATGTTTTTTACGATATCCGTGGGCCCGTTGCGCATGCCGCCAAGAAAATGGAAGAAGACGGCCATCGAATTCTAAAATTGAATATCGGCAACCCGAAACCTTTTGGCCTCGATGCTCCCGAAGAAATTATTCAAGATGTTATTCTAAACCTACCCGATTCTGAAGGCTATTGCGATTCTAAAGGCCTGTTTTCTGCGCGTAAAGCGGTCATGCAATATTGCCAGCAAAAAGGCATCAAAGACGTCGGCATGGAAGACATTATTTTAGGTAATGGCGTTAGTGAACTCATCGTCATGTCGATGCAAGGCCTACTAAACAGTGGTGACGAGGTATTAATTCCTTCCCCTGACTATCCTCTCTGGACAGGCGCCGTTAGTTTAGCCGGTGGCACCCCCGTTCACTATCATTGCGATGAAAGCTCCAACTGGTTTCCAGATATGGATGATATTCGCAAAAAAGTGAACAAAAACACCAAGGCCTTGGTATTAATAAATCCGAACAACCCGACCGGTGCCGTTTATCCTGACGAAGTTCTATTAGAACTTATTCAGATTGCCCGCGAAAACAATCTGATTGTTTTTTCGGATGAAATTTACGATAAGATTTTATTCGATGGTGCAACCCACACCTCAACGGCCTCTTTAGCCGACGACCTGCTATTCATCACCTTTAATGGTCTGTCTAAAAACTATCGCCTGGCCGGCTTCCGAGCAGGCTGGATGATAATCAGCGGTGCTAGACACAGAGCCAAAGATTATATTGAAGGGCTAGAGATGCTCGCATCTATGCGCCTTTGCGCCAATGTACCCTCTCAACACGCCATTCAGACTTCCTTAGGCGGCTATCAAAGCATTGATGACCTAGTCGCACCGGGGGGGCGTATTTATGAGCAACGTAATATTGCTTACGAGGCCCTAAACAGCATCCCAGGCATTAGTTGTACCAAACCCATGGGCGCGCTCTATTGCTTCCCTAAAATTGATATCAAAAAATTCAACATTCATAATGATGAACGCATGGTATTGGACTTATTAGAGCAACAGAAAATATTAGTCGTCCACGGCACTGCCTTTAACTGGGCGCAGCCGGATCACTTCCGCGTGGTATTTTTACCTCGTCCAGAAGACTTAACGCTTGCATTAGATAAAATGGGGCAATTCTTCTCTTCTTACAAGCAGCTATAAATACCATGCTTGACGTTCATATCGACGATTTCTTTAAAGACTGTGCCGTTATCTTACTGCACGGCTTTAAATACTTCCCCGCCAAACAAATACTGTACGTCGAAGATATTTGCGGCCCCGACGACGCCGATGAATTTGGCCTACACAGCCCACGCCACTTAGCAGCCTTCGGAGCCATCATTTGGTTACAAGAAGAAGGCTATATTCGCTTTAGTGAAATTGACCGCCAAGAATCTGTGGATGAGTTTGTATTAGCCAGCAAAGCGTTTACTCGCCTAATTAATACCGACAGCGAGAACCCAACGACGAGCCTCGCCCAAAAAATTGAATTTGCACGTTTGCAAGGCGACTCTTATTTGCTTGCGCGCTTAATGCGCGTGCATTTTTTGCTCACCTCAACGGATCTAATTACGTAACTTTACCCCAATATCAGCAAAGTCTTACACAAGAGGCTGGCCTTCAGTCAGCTTCCTGTTAAGATAAGAATAGTTATCATTTACCACCTTGAGGAAATTTCATGCGCGCTCTTCTTTTAACCCTAGTCTTGGCAACGACCAGCTTGACCGCAAGCCTTGCTCAAGCAGAACAAGTCAACATCTACTCTTTTCGCCAGCCATTTTTAATCGAACCCATTCTAGCCGAGTTTACTAAAGAGACGGGCATAGAAACCAAGGTTATTTTTGCTAAGAAAGGTCTTATCCAGCGCCTGAAACGTGAAGGCGAATTATCGCCGGCAGATCTTGTATTAACTTCTGACTTCAATAAATTATTACAGCTGAAAGAAGATGGCTTAAGCCAAGCATTTGAGCTTTCTGCCACACTAAAAAGCATTCCAAGCCAATTTCGTGATTCCGACAATGAATGGTTAGCACTGACTAAGCGCGTGCGTAATGTCTATTCGTCTAAAGAACGCGCAGGTGACTTAAGCAACATTCGCTATGAAGATCTTGCTGATGAAAAATTCAAAGGCCGCATTTGCACGCGCTCAGGTAAGCATCCTTACAACCTAGGATTGGTTGCTTCCATGATTGCCCATCACGGTGAAGCTGAAACTGAAACTTGGCTAACAGGCTTTAAAACCAACCTAGCTCGCAAACCACAAGGCAATGATCGCGGACAAGTAAAAGCGATTAAAGAAGGTTTATGCGATATTTCACTGGGCAATAGCTACTACCTAGGAAAAATGCTGCAGGATCCTAAGCAAGTGATATGGGCCAAAGCCGTTAACCTGAACTTCCCAAATCAAGAAGATCGTGGTTCACACATTAATGTTTCGGGTGCCGTTATTGCTAAATACGCCCCACACAAGCAATCTGCTCAAGCTCTTTTGGAATTTTTATCCTCTAAACCTGCACAAAATTTGTACGCCGAATTGAATATGGAATATCCAGTATCGATTAAGGCACAGCCATCAGCATTGGTTAAAAGCTGGGGCGAGTTTAAAGAAGATAATTTACCGCTAGAAAAAGTGGCGCAATACCGTAAGCAAGCATTAAAACTCATCGATAAGGTTCATTTTGATTTATAATAATCCCTTGATTATTACTGCATTAAAAGTAACCTAACTAAATGAATGTAAAACCCAATACAGGCCCGCGCATTGCGGGCTTGATCTTATCAGCAAGCAGCGCAATTATTTGCGCGGTTATGCTTATGCCGATTATTGCTCTGATCTTCGAGTCCCTATCGAGCTTTTTTATACCCGCGGCTGAAATTGACGATACCTTCAGCGACTTGGCCGACAGCGTTTTGTCGCAATACATTCTAAACAGCTTAACCATCGTCGCGGGAACATTACTCTTTGCTTGCCTGTTCGCCATTGCCCCTGCCTGGTGGTGCGCACGCTATGAATTTGTAGGTCGTCGCTACTTACAATGGATGATGGTTTTTCCACTGGCGATTCCCGCCTACATTTCAGCCTATATTTATACCGACGCACTCGATTACGCAGGCCCAATACAATCCAGCCTGAGACAAGTATTCTCTTGGCAATCGCCTCATGATTACTGGTTTATCGATATCCGTAGCCGCTGGGGTGCCAGTTTAATGCTGGGCTTAGCGCTATTCCCTTATATATTTTTATTACTGCGTAATACTTTTGAACAAGGATCACAAAGTCTGAGCCAAGCGGCACAACTGATGGGGGCAAGCCCACGTAAAATATTCTGGACAATCCATCTGCCACTAGCGCGTCCTGCACTTGCCATTGGCTGCACCCTCGTCGCCATGGAATCTTTAGCCGACTACGGCACCGTTCAGCTATTCGCCATCAGCACGCTAACCACCGCTATTTATGACAGCTGGCTGGTTTATGGCAGCCTAGCCAGCGCTGCCAAGATTTCTTGCTTAACCTTATTATTTGTCATTTCACTGGTTGCACTGGAAAAAAATAGTCGTAAAAAGCAGCAACATTTTGATAGTCGTGGCGGTAAACCGAATGACAAGATCAAAACCAGCAATGCCAAAACCAGCTTCATTTGGTTATTCTGCGGTTTAGTCTTTTGCCTCGGCTTTCTAATTCCTTTAATAACCCTGATCGGCTATTGTGCCGATTATTGGTTAGAGAATATCAATGGCGATATTCTGCGTCATAGCCAAAGTACCTTTGTGCTAGCCACCACCGCCGCTTTCATTGCTACCCTACTGGCCATATTATTCAATAGTCAGCAGCGCTTTATGCCCGGTCCAAAAAATCAAACAAAGTTAAGTTTGTCCTCTTTAGGTTACGCCATCCCAGGCACCGTTCTGGCCATTGGTATTCTCATCCCGCTAGGCCAGCTGGACATTTGGATTAATCATTTTATTCAATGGCTAGGATTTGAAAAAGTTGGACTGATCTTTTCCGGCACTAGCTTTGCCCTGATTTTAGCCTTTGTCATTCGTTTCTCCGCCATCAGCAATGGCAGCATTCAAGCGGCATACAAACAAATGCCGACCAACCTAGATGCGGCTTCAACCACGCTAAAAGCCTCTAAATTTAAAACATTCAGTAAAATACACTTACCCATTATGCGTCCCGCACTCATTACTGCTTTTTTGTTGGTTTTTATTGAGTGCGTGAAAGAGCTACCGGCCTCCCTATTATTACGCCCTTTCGATTTTGAAACCTTAGCGACCTACGTCTATCAGTTTGCTTCCGACGAACAGCTGGAGCATGCCGCTTCCGGTGCGCTATTAATTATTATAGTAAGCCTACTCCCTATTTTGCTGCTTAGCCGTACCCAGAGAATGCGCTAGCATGAAATCGAGCATGAGAAATAAAAGATATAAATATGAGCATTGAAAATTACAGCCAGACAAAAGCAGTCGCACTTGAATTATTCAATGTCCAACTGGCCATAGACGATCAAACAATATTACAAGCACTGAGCTTTGATTTAGCAGAAGGTGAAATTCTTTGTTTATTAGGCCCCAGCGGTTGCGGTAAAACGACGGCATTAAAAACAATTGCCGGCTTAGCCATGCCTCAACAAGGTCAGATTAACTTATTCGGCGATAGCGTTTTCTCCGACAACAAAATCAACCTGCCTGCAGAGCAACGCGCTATTGGTTTTATCTTTCAAGATTATGCACTTTTCCCACATATGACAGTGGGTCAAAACATAGCCTATGGTCTTTCAAGCTTGGCCAAGCAAGAAAAACAACAGCGTATTAAAGAAAGCCTTGATCTGGTTGAACTGCCCGATCTTGAACATCGCTACCCGCACGAACTCTCCGGTGGTCAGCAACAACGTATTGCTGTCGCGCGCGCACTAGCGCCTAAGCCAAAGCTATTATTGATGGACGAACCGTTCTCTAACATTGACGGCCAAGTCAAACGCCGGATGATGGCCGATTTACGCCGCCTATTAAAAGAACATAATATCAGCTGTATCTTCGTTACCCACGCTAAAGAAGAAGCGTTTGCTTTTGCCGATAAAACAGCCGTCATGATTAATGGCCACATTGAACAACTCGATATTCCCGCCAAGGTATTTAACCAGCCGAATACAGTGGCCGTGGCCGAATTTATGGAGTCAGGCAACCTAGCCACCTTAAGACATAGCCAACAAGTTTTGGATAAAATCCCACATCAATGGCCACGCGATAGTGACAATACCGGCTACTGGTTATTTAAACCTCAGTATTTAACCCTGAGTCACAGCTTGCAAAACACTGGTATCGAGCTGATTGATACCACCTACATTGGCCGCGGTTATCAGCATGATATTGCCATCCGCTTAAATAATAGTAATAACGCCCCTACTATCATTTGGAAAGCAGAGACTGAAAGCCCATTAGACTTTGCCATTGGTGATAACATCGCTATTGAATACATTCAGCAGCCTCACTGGCTACAAGAATAATAATTAGTCGGCCCAATATCCTGACTCTAGGTTATAATGAATATTCTTAATACGGACTCTGGTTGAAATGATAAGTACCCCCACTTATTCAATAGTACAACGACTCGTTATTCTCTTAAGCTGCTGCCTTGCAGCAATGAGCGTGCAAGCAGAGTGGGGAACACCTGTGACTGGGGCTGATAGCCACATTAACCTAGGCCCTGAGATTGAATGGATTGAGGACAGCACCAATCAGCTCACCTTCAATCAAGTTCAAAACTTACCGATTAAGGTATTTAATTACGGCACCGAATATACCTTTAATAAAGGCTACACCTCTTCAGGCTACTGGGTCCGATTTCGCCTAGACTTCCCTACTGAGCTGATTAATAGCCAATGGCTGCTAGAAATACCTTTTCCTCTGCTTGACTACATCGCACTCTATTCCCCTGACCAAAATAACAATTACTCCGTTATTTATACCGGCGATCGCAGCCCTTTCTCACAACGTGATTTGGATAACACTAATTTTGTTTTCAAACTAAAACCAGAGCAACAAAACAACATTTATTACTTGCATGTTAAAACCCAAGATAGCTTGCAGCTGCCTTTGTTCTTATGGAATATTGATCACTTCCCTAAGCACAACGCCTACGCAGCGGGACTGCAAGGGCTCTACTTCGGCATAATGATCGTCATGGTGCTGTACAACTTATTTATTTACCTCTCGGTTCGAGAACGCAGCTACCTTTATTACATTGCCTTCATAGGTACCTTCACTCTTTTCCAAGCAAGTATACAAGGCTTTAGCTTTGAGTATTTATGGCCCAACCACACGAGCTGGGCCAATATCAACATACCGTTTCTGGGGGTTCTATCATTATTTTTTGCTTCATTATTCGCACGACGTATATTAAATACACAAACGTTAATCCCTAAATTCGATAAAGGCCTAGTACTCATCGCCAGCATCTTATTTCTCACACTGCCCTTAGTCTTATTCGCCAGCTATAATATCGGCATTATCGCGGCCCTGTTTAGCACCTTCATATTTTTTAACCTAGTACTCGTAACCGCTTGTTTAGCAGCGCTGAAGAAAAATAGGACCGCTAAAGTTTTTGTTCTAGCCTGGGCTATCTTTTTAATTTCCGGAGCTATTAGCTTACTCGGCGCTATCAATATTTTACCGATTGAGTACGCCAGTCAAGTTGCCCTGCAAATAGGTTCGGCGATTGAAGTTATTTTATTATCCATGGCCCTCGCTGATCGAATCAATCTAATTGAAAAAGAGAAAGCTGAAATAGAAATAAAGTCTCGTGAAATATTACTGCAAGCTAATAACCAGTTAGAAAATAGTAACCGTCTAAAAGACGAATTCATTGCAACCATCAGCCATGAAATACGTACGCCGATGAATGGTGTACTGGGGTCTGCACAACTACTGCTAGATACTCAGCCCAATGAAGATCAAACACTCTATATCAATACTATTAATCGCTCTGGTCAGACCCTACTAGATATTCTCAATAATATTCTTGATTATTCTAAAATTGAGGCTGATAAATTACAGCTCGAACCGGTTGAGTTTGATCTCGAAGAGATGATTAATGAATGTGCAGAGTTTTTTAGTATTATTGCCAGCCAAAATAATATCAGACTGTTTGTACGCATCCACCAGAACACACCTAAAATTATCGTATCCGACCCCATTCGTTTCAAACAAATATTACTTAATCTGATCAGCAACGCCTACAAGTTCACTTCTCGCGGACAGGTAGTGATTCATGTACAAATGGCTGAGAATTCAAATAAATCCCTTTATATTGAAATAGAAGACAGCGGCTGTGGATTAACATATGACCAACAAAACATGCTCTTCAAACCCTTTGTTCAAGTTGATGCCAGCAGTACCCGAGAAAAAGGAGGCACTGGACTGGGCCTCGCTATTTGCAAAAAACTAACCCATTTAATGCAAGGTGACATTGGTGTCCACAGCCTGCCAGGAAAAGGCGCAACCTTTTGGTTTACCGCGGCTATAAAGGTTGTCGAAGAATCAGACAGCGATCGTTTTGTTTGTGATAAGAGCGTTTGCATTTATTTGTCCAGCAGCTATCAAGAGACATTAATAAAAGAACAACTATTAGACTGGAACATTACAATTGCCAGTCGCCACCTACTTAAATATGATCATGAGATCAACGTCATCAGTGATAACTCTAGGCTATCGGAGTTGTTAGAATTAGGAATTCCTGCTCAAAACATCATCATTATTTCTGATAACCAGCATAAACTTGATGATGCCGTCCATCTTCTGAACTCGCCGATTACACCTCAAAAGCTACGCCACGCACTACGTGCCTGTCACTCTCTATTATTAAAGCCCAGTTTATTGGATGAACAAAAAGAACGAGAAAAGAATACACCCGATTTCTCTCAACTCCGCGTATTGGCCGTTGACGATAATAGCGTTAATCGCATGATCATTAAAAAAATGCTGAGTAAATACAAGGTGAAGGCTGACATGGCGATCGGTGGCTTAGATGCCATGCAGCTGATTCGCGATCAAGAGCAACGCTATGACTTGATTCTAATGGACATCGAAATGCCAGTAAAAGATGGCTATCAGACCACGGATGAGATTCGACAATTCGAAAAAGAAAACAACTTAGAAGCTTGCAGAATTGTCGCCGTAAGCGCGCACTCAATGAAAGAATCACGCGGAAAAGCGTTAATATCAGGCATGGACGATTTTTTAAGTAAGCCCATCGATCAAAATATATTAATTGATGTGCTTACCCTTACACGCTCTCAAAAAGTTCTATCAGTTTCTCCTTAAGGATGACCCGAAACAATCATAGAAGATTGAGTCAAATTTATATTATTTAAGGAGAATGAACCAATGGATTCGCCAGCGATTGCAACGGATCCGATACCCATATCAAATTCAAGGCTCTGAGGGTTGATATGAAGACCTTCATCATCGGCATACAAATCAACTGAAAAATAAGCGGTTAGATTATCGACAGTGGCTGAGCCAGCCCCAAATGCTTCTATTTTTTCAAAATAAGTAGAATCAACAATAAAAGCATTATCAATTTTCATATTCAATCCCGATATATCGATATCAATATCATCCATACCAACGTCGACTTCAGTTAAAATATGCAACGATTCCGCATCGATTCTAGATGTGAATCCCGCGATAATACCGCTGACATTAATGGAATCCACCAGCGTGGAAGAGACTAATCCATTCGAACTCTGCAATTCAATACTGCCAGTCGATAATCCAAAGTCGATAAGATTTCCAATCGCAGGACTAGGAGCGCCAGATATAACTAAATCGCCATCATTTAAAACATCAATTTTTATTATAGAGCCATCTAACTTATTACCTGAGTGAGAACCTGGCCCCCAATCCACACCGAAATACGTTTGCTTATTTGCCCCACCAATTACAATGTCATTAACACTGACACTGCCTTCGTCGGTATATTCAAGACTACCAATCGTAGCGTAGAGCTCCGACTCAATGGAAATACCCGCCTGCCCACTAATGGTACCCAAATCAGCATCATCAATTGATTCAAAACCTGCCTGTGAAAATGAACTGGAGGCTATTAAAGACATAGTTAAAAATCTACTTTTCATATCGTTCCCTGACCTGATGGCTTATTTTTTGAGGAGTCTAATTAAGCAATTTACAGGTCGCAATATGTCTATTCGTTTTCTAACAACAAATAATCTTTATCCATTAGAACAAATGTTCCAACAGATAAAGTATTAGTACGAAGGTTTTATCAACAGAGAATTAATAAGGAAAACAACAATTAAAATAATAGAAGAAAGGATAATAGTTTTTTTTATTTTAGGACTAAAGCTAAATCATTAGCGCTAGGCATAAACCAATAACTACTATTTCTTACTTGAGAAAACTGCATGAGTTTATCGTTAATACCATCCAGCGTTAAACCCATCATGCGATTTAACTGCACAGTAAAACGCTGCATTTCACAAGCGAAGGCTAAAAAGTACAAACCGCTATCTGGCTTCTTATTACGTCCGTGACTTGTCGCGGTAAGCTGACTTGCCATATAAGGATAACTGCGGCGGTATATTTTCATACCAATACCCGCAACCTTAGCGTCGGTTCGACTCACGTGAGAATCTTCCGGCATCGCATCGCCTTCAAGCTCTATGTCTTCTTCTTTGGTGCGGCCAACGACTTTTTCTTGTTCAGCTACTGCCAGACTATTAAATTTTTCTAAGTCATGCTGCCAGCGTTGTGAAATAACATAGCTGCCACCTGCCCCCGTCTTCCCTTCAGGAATTAAGGCAACAGGTAAGCGTTCATCGTCTTTCGCATTGGCGGTGCCATCGACGAAACCAATTAAGTCTCGTGACTGTTTATTTTTAATGCCTGCGACATCCAGCTGTAATAATGCAACAGGCTTCATCGCATGATAAACATTGATAACAGCCTGCGGAATTAATTCGGCATCCGCACTGTGCAACCAAATAAAAATGTCGCCTTGACTGGCAGGCATGGATAATTGATCGGTCGCTAGCATCGTAAAAGGCACTAACTCTTCAGGGCGCCAAGTAGGATTTAGCAGATCCCAGCAGTGTGAACCAAAGGCTAGATTTAAATACAAACCCTCAATACCATTAACATATTGAAGTAAGGTATTAATGACTGTTTTTATATCGCTAACATCACGATTAGAGGCCAGTAATGTGTATTCTAAAAGTCGACTGTGACGACTACTTTCGTCAAACAAACCCGGTTGTGCAATTTCAACATTCAACATATTTTCTTCGGCTCTTTATCCCAGACGCATTTATAAAAAAACGCTTAACGCTTGCCTAACCGCACATCAAAACCCGCTGCTTCTAACGCATGCTTTAAATCCTGACGCTTACTCGGCACTTCAATGCGCATGGTCGGAATATCTCGACGCAACGGATAGTTTTTACGCAGCAAATCAAACTTCGCTTTCATGGCTTCAGGGTCACCTTCGGTGCGTAATAACGTAGAACGCATAATGCCGTCATCGACACGAATTTCGTAAGCCGCACGAATAGCCGTGCGCAAGGCCTGGTGAACAGGAACACTGTCGCCGAACTTAATTTTCATAATGGAAGGCTCGGGTAAAAGTTGAGCCAATTTATAGCGCAGTGGTAGGCCATAAGTTTGACAGCATGCCTGATAGATTTGCTCAGTGCCGCGCATCTTGCCATCAAGGGAATAGCCGGCAATATGTGGGGTCGCTAGCATACAGCGATTCATCAATTTCAAATCGAGATTAGGTTCACCCTCCCAAACATCGATAACACCTTCAAAATCATTATGCACTGCCATGTGCGCTTTTAACGCTGCATTATCCAGCACTGAACCCCGACAACTGTTAATTAAACACGCATCGGGCTTCATTTGCTGCAAGCGCTGGGCATTCATCAAGTGATGAGTCGCATGTTCACCGGCGGTTTCTGCGTAGGTCAGTGGAATATGCAAACTCACCACATCGGCCTTTAAGGCTTCATCTAGCATGGTTAGCTCACCGACATCTTTGGCATCTCTGAATGGATCAACCGCTAATACCGTCACGCCCATCGCCTCTAAACGATTGCGTAAACGCAAGCCAACATTACCGATGCCGATAATAGCCACAGAGATGTCTTGAAATACCTGATCACGCTTATCAATTAAAACACTGACCGCACTCAGTACATAATCCACTACCGCCTCAGCGTTACAGCCGGGGGCACTAGAGAAAGCGATTCGTTGCTGGCCCTGGTCTTTACGCTGTTGATTGGTCGCCTCAAGATACGCTAGGTCGATATGATCGGTACCTATGGTACAAGTGCCAATGAATTTAACCGGGCTATTAGCGATTAACGCCTCATTCACCTGAGTTACCGAACGCACTAATAGAATATCCGCGTCTTTCACATCCTCACTCGTCATAGTACGACCCGCCACTTTGCGGATATCACCAAACTCACTAAAGAATTGTTCTAATAAGGGAATGTTCTCGTCGGCAACGATTTGCACAAGGCGGTCCTCAGCTTCAGCTGTAATAAAAGAGTGTGTTAGTTAACTCCATTCTCACTCAGCTTGAAGTCAGCGTCCAGAGCCCAAATCAGTTTTCCTCAGCCCTAGCACTTACATTGATCAAAATTGGGGCTATTCTGATGAGTCAACAGTAGCTTATACTAAAGGGTGGGTGTTTTTTAATCACATTCACTCAGTGAATAGCGAATATAAGCTAAATAAGCCAGATTTATAGACAATGTCAGCATGGCTTTCTTAACGGACCAAGCCACATGTTTTATACTAACGCCGATAAATTTTCTGGTTGGTCGAATAACCGCGGTCAGCCATTTCTGTCAGAGCTAATTTGACAGAACAAATGATAAGACGAAGAACCGACCGTTAAGGCGGTTTTTTGATCTTCATTATTATAACTTGAGTGAGAGATTCCTATGAGCTTGTATACAGAATACCTAGAAGAAATTGAGGTTCGTAAAAACGACCTTGGCTTGAACCCAAAACCAATTGATACTGCTGATCTTTTATCAGAAATCATTGCTCAGATTAAAGATACTGGCAATGCAGCTCGCGCCGCTTCTCTAGACTTCTTCATCTACAATACGATTCCTGGTACTACCAGTGCTGCAGTCGTTAAAGCAGCGTTCTTGAAAGACATCGCTCTTGGTAAAGAAACTGTTGCAGAAATCACTGCTGAATTCGCTCTTGAGCAGCTTTCTCACATGAAAGGCGGCCCTTCTGTTGAAGCGCTACTAGACATCGCTCTTTCTGACGATGCACAAGCTAAAGCCGCTGGCGAAGTTCTTAAGTCTCAGGTATTCCTATACGAAGCTGATACTTCACGTGTTGCAGACGCTTTCAAAGCCGGTAACGCAATTGCTAAAGATCTTCTAGAAAGCTACGCAGCTGCAGAGTTCTTCACAAGCCTTCCTGAAATCGACGCAAAAATCGACGTAGTGACTTACATCGCTGCTGAAGGTGATATCTCTACTGACCTTCTTTCTCCAGGTAACCAGTCTCACTCACGTGCCGACCGTGAATTGCACGGCCAGTGCATGATCACTCCTGAAGCTCAGCAAGAAATCGTTGCCCTAGGTAAGAAGCACCCGAACGCTAAAGTGATGCTAATCGCTGAAAAAGGCACTATGGGTGTTGGTTCTTCTCGTATGTCTGGCGTAAATAACGTTGCTCTTTGGGCTGGTAAGAAAACTTCTCCTTACATCCCATTCATCAACAACGCTCCAGTAGTTGCCGGAACTAACGGTATCGCACCGATCTTCCTTACGACTGTTGGTGTAACTGGCGGTATCGGCCTTGACCTTAAAAACTGGGTTAAGAAAGTAGACGCTAACGGCAACGTAGTTAAAGATGCTAACGGCGACAACGTATTAGAAGAAGCTTACTCAGTTGCTACTGGTACAGTTCTTACTATCGATACGAAAGCTAAAAAGCTTTTCAATGGCGATGTAGAAGTAGCTGACGTTGCTGATGCGTTCTCTCCACAGAAAGTTGAATTCATGAAAGCGGGCGGTTCTTACGCTCTAACTTTCGGTAAGAAGCTACAGACTTTTGCTGCTGAGACTTTAGGTGTTGAAGCGCCTTCTGTATTCGCTGCTTCTAAAGAAATCTCTGTTGCAGGCCAAGGCCTGACTGCTGTTGAAAAAATCTTCAACCGTAACGCAGTAGGTGTAGCCTCTTCTACGCCTCTACACACAGGTTCTGACGTTCGCGTTAAAGTGAACATCGTTGGTTCTCAAGATACGACTGGTCCTATGACTTGCCAAGAACTTGAGTCAATGGCGGCTTCTACTATTTCTCCAAGTGTTGATGGTGCCTTCCAGTCTGGTTGTCACACAGCATCTGTATGGGATAACAAAGCTAAGGCCAACACGCCTAAGCTTATGGCATTCATGAACGACTTCGGCGTTATCACTGCACGTGATCCGAAAGGCGTTTATCACTCAATGACTGACGTAATCCATAAAGTATTGAACGACATCACTATCGATGATCGTGCAATCATTATCGGTGGCGACTCGCATACTCGTATGTCTAAGGGCGTAGCATTCGGTGCTGACTCTGGTACGGTAGCAATCGCATTGGCAACTGGCGAATGCGCTATGCCAATCCCTGAGTCTGTAAAAGTTACCTTTAAAGGTAACATGAAAGACCACGTTGATTTCCGTG
>Ga0209292_1000613_pt1 | contig 46016 bp, 30 predicted proteins | sample GOMGulsemesocosm_2_FD_184634 | JGI IMG/M metagenome (GOLD analysis project Ga0209292, IMG submission 184634) | Methane-oxidizing microbial communities from mesocosms in the Gulf of Mexico - GOM9C Gulf of Mexico (SPAdes) (version 2) | ecosystem: Environmental > Aquatic > Marine > Cold seeps...
TAGCGGCAGAACTCAAACAACGCGTAGGAAGTTTCGAAGAATTTACAAATTAGCGTTAAAACAATAATATAGGTATTAAAATAACTAACCGCATCTGATATAAGTTGCGGTTTTTTTTAAATTCAATCTCTATGCCCAACATTTTCAAATTTGATGATTTCCTTACTCCAATAACCTTACGAGAAGATAGAAAAAGCATTTCTTATTTTTGCTTATTTACCTGAGCTTGTGGTTAAATGCGCGAAGACAATTTAAATAAAGCTAAAGCTTGTCAAACGAGTAACAGTGTTGACGCTAGTGACTTGTTAGTTAAACTAATATGATTAGCGCGATATAATAACCCCACAAATAAACGAATAAGAATATTATGGCAAAAGATAAAACAACTTATGTTTGCACTGAGTGTGGTGAAAATCACCCTCGATGGTTAGGTCAATGTTCAAGCTGTTCGGCTTGGAATAGCATCACAGAGTTTAAAGAATCTAAGGTTATAACCCAGCGTACACCCAGTAAAAGCGCTCACCGAGGCTACTCTAAGCAAGATGCAAAAATATGTAAACTGAGTGAAGTATCTGATATGGATTTAACTCGATTTGATACTGGAAGCTCTGAATTCAATCGAGTTTTAGGCGGCGGTATTGTTGAGGGCTCGGTTATTCTTGTCGCGGGTGACCCTGGTGCGGGCAAGAGTACATTGTTATTAAAAACATGCGCTCATTTAAGTCAAATCGGTAAATCTTTATATACCTCAGGTGAAGAGTCTAAAGGTCAAGTAAGAGACAGAGGTTTAAGGTTACAAGCAGATATTTCTAAAATTGACATAATGAACTCAGGTGACGTTGAGCTTATCTGTAATGTCATGGTTACCGATGGTTATAAGTTTCTCGTGGTTGATTCTATCCAAACTGCATTTATAAGTTCACTACCAAATTCTCCAGGCGGTGTTACTCAAGTTAAAGAGTCTGCAGCTATGTTAAACAGACTAGCGAAAGAGCATGGTGTAACTGTTATATTAGTATGTCATGTTTCTAAATCGGGAGATATGGCAGGACCTAGGGTACTTGAGCACATTGGCGATTGCATGTGTAAAATAGAACCAGAAGCTGACAGTAAATACCGAACACTTAGAACGTCTAAAAATCGATTTGGTGACACTACAGAAATAGCCACTTTTGCAATGACCGCCAGAGGTATGCAAGATGTTGTCAACCCATCGGCAATCTTTTTGGATAAAGATGGGGCTGAATCAAGTGGTAACATGGCTTACGCTTCTAACGATACCGGCAGAACTTTATTAATTAATATTCAATCACTGGTAACCGAGTCTCAAGCTGAAAACCCTATTAGGGGTGGTGTAGGTTTTGATTATAAACGTATGCAAATGCTTTTAGCTATATTGAGAAGTCGGATGGGCGTGAATATTGGAGGTAATGATATTTACGTGAACGTTGTTTCAGGAGTGAATTTAACGAAAGATGTCGGCTCTGATCTGCCTTTAATCCTCGCCATGATATCATCATCCAGAGAACACAAATTTTCAGTCAATACTATCTCTTTTGGTGAAATAGGTTTAGACGGCAGTGTTAGGCCTGTGCCTTCCGGTGAAGAGCGTGTCAAAGAGGCTATTCGTAATGACTTTAAAGTCATCATATTACCTAAACGCAATTACAATAAACGATTAGAAACTGAAGGAGTTAAATTGATACCGGTATCTCATGTCAAAGATGTGCTAGAAGTTTTCTGACATCCCCATTACATACTAAAAGTAAAACTAGATTAAAATAATGAATCTCTATTTTTTCGTTTAGGCTTACCAAAACTGCTAAAGCCATGAATGATAAAACACCGGTCAACAACGAAGAACAGGCTACGATCCTTTAGTAAAAATATTTAATCTGTCAATATCTGGTACTAAGGTACGCTCCGTATTACGGTTAGGACGTAATACTCTGTCATGGCTGCCGGCTTGGTCAAGACATACATCGCCCATAACACCACAGCCAGAAGGTAAGGCACTAGCCAATGTGCCACCTTTAATTTTTTAACCAGTAACTGTAATTCGTGCAACTTCAGCTTCTTTTTCAGCTTGAGTAGATTCTTGATCTTGTGCGTATGAAAATTGTGATGACAATGCAGTCATCACGCACAAACTTAAATGCTTCAGTTTAAAATTTGACATGCATTTAGTTTTCATTTGTTTAACCCATTGTTCCCATTCAATCGTTTTTATTTCTTGTAAAATCTGTAAACAAATCACAGTTTTTTTATAGCGATTTATTAATACGTTTCGAATACAAATTAACCATGAGTAAAAAACCAATGATTGTTAATCGCCCATTCATAACCTAAAGTTATAGTCTTAATGTAAAATACTTAAGTATAGGATGAAGATTAGATTTTATGTTATTGAAAACATGCTATAAACAATTAGTTCGATGCAATTAGCAATATTAATTTTTTATTAATATAATCAAGGTGACGAGTTGTTAACTAGTAGTCACATATTCGATTCATTATTGCTTATTTAAAAAATTTAATTAGCAATTATTGATTGATCTATTTCGACTTAATTAAATAATCTTTTTGATAGATACAGGAAATAAAAACGCATGCGCTTAAGACATATTGAAATTTTTCATGCCATATATACAACAGGATCTATCACCAACGCGGCTAACATCTTGCATGTGTCTCAGCCATCGGTGAGTAAAGTATTAGCTCATGCCGAAGTTCAGCTTGGATTTGATTTATTTAAACGCATTAAGGGGCGTTTGATCCCAACCGATGAAGCCGAAATGCTGTATGGAGAAGTTGATAAAATATACAAACAAATCTTAACATTGAAAAATACTACCAAGAATATAAAAAAATCTGAATATGGTAATATCAAATTAGGCATAACCCCTGCTCTCGGTTTTGCAGCTACTCCTAAAGCCATAGCGAGTTATCATAAAAAATTTGCTAATGTTAGCTTTGATATCACCACTATTCATAATGAAGGAGTGATGCAAGCGCTATTAGAACACGATTGTGACTTAGCTGTTTTATATTCTCCTGAAGAAATGCCCGGCATCAAAGCAGTTGACTTTGGTACATCTGAACTGGTGTTGATTTACCCTAAGGAATTATTTCCATCCTGCCCTGACAAATTAAAATTCAGTGACGTTGAGTCATATGAATTTATTGATATAGCCAATAGTGGTCCTTTAGGCGAACTAGCCTGGCAAAGAATCATTGCAGAAAAAGTAGCAATCAAATCAAAAATTAGAGTTCGTACCTATTTTATTGCGGCGCGATTGGTGGCTCAAGGTTTAGGCATTTGTGTGGTAGATAAATTTACCGCTATGGGTAATTTAACTGAAGATACGGCTTTTGCATCTTTTGATCCACCACTTGAGTTTTCTATTAAAGGCTTACATTTAGAAAGTAAAGGCTTACCAAAAGTAGCCGAAGAGTTTATCCCTATTTTGCAAGCGGCAATTACTAATAAAAAATAATTATTCATTAAGATGTTTACCCGAATAGTATTAAAATAACTATCGATGGCTTTAAAAAATATAACACTGCAACCATAATAAAGTAGTCGCAGTGCACTATTTAACGCTAGCTGAGCAAGGTTCGTAACTGCCTAATGGCAAAACATAATTTATCAATATTAAGTTCACTGGTTGATTTTAAATCGGCCATCACTCGGGTTATACGGTTTAAATCTGAGGTTTTTGTAGCAGCCCATTCATCAATAGCCACAGCAAGGGAATGCTGCGGATAAATATGGGCAATGTGTACCACTAATTTTTCGCGTAATTCAAGTATATCCAGTAACAATGAAAATAAAGCTATTCTTGACCAGTGATCGCTGGTTGGTATTTTTTCTGTTTGTTCGAGTAACCATGAGATTGAAATGTATTGACTTAATTGTTGATACGTCGGTAGTACTTGTTCAACGTTAAGGTTTAATTCATAGGATGTTTTAATAATGTCACAAAACACAACACTAGACACTTTCAGTTGATGAATTTCATCTACTAGCTCTCGGCACTTTTCACCTGAGTCTAATTGATACAAAGACTGTGTTATTGGCATAAATGGCAGTGTGACATCAGCATCATTTTGTTGTTGTAATACCCTAATGCCTGGTGAGTACTTGTCAATAATGTGCTGAATACTGTCATCACTATTACTATGGTTAATAAACCAAATCGCCATCAATCGATAAAAACGCTGAACTTCAATCATCATTTTAATTTGAATTTGTGCCGATACTGTTTCGGCTAGCGATTCAATTTTTTGCCATATAGAGTCGAGCTTGAATATTTCTTTGGTAACAATAAACGCTTTCACTATCTCGGCTATTGTTGCACCGGTTTGTTCTCTAACGGCATGAATACCACCACGGTTAAATATTTCATTGGCAACGGCAGTCGCAATAATTGGCTTAGCTAAAGGATGCTCAACAATATCTACCGCGTAATTATCGCCTAATGTTGCAGGAAATGCCGACAGTAAGTAACGGCTAAAATAGGCATCATCAAGTAAAGTATCTTGCTCTAATAAAGAATTATTAACATCCATTTTCGAGTAAGCCATTAACACCGCGAGCTCAGGTCGGGTAAGCCCTTGCTTATTAATACTTCTAGTTTTTAATTCGTCATTATCGGGCAGGTATTCAATCTCTCGATTTAATTGCACACTATTAACCAAGTAATGAGTCAAACGAGTAAAACTGTCAAAATGTGAATGACTATTTGCTTCATCTAAACTCAATGCTTGTGCCTGATAATAATTGTTACGCAATACCATCTGAGCCACATCGTCTGTCATTTCGGCTAATAATGCATCACGCTGACTTTGATTTAGTTTTTGCTGATCAACCAGCCTATTAAGCAGAATTTTAATGTTTACTTCATTGTCAGAGCAATTTACGCCTGCCGAGTTATCAACAGCATCGGTGTTAATGCGACCGCCGGCTTTAGCAAACTCTATTCGGGCCAATTGACTACAACCTAAGTTGCCACCTTCACCAATTACCTTACAACGCAATTGATTACCATTAATGCGTAGTGCATCATTATTTTTGTCGCCTACGTCACTATTTATTTCACTAGTCGCTTTTACATACGTACCGATACCACCAAACCACAGTAAATCAGTATTAGAGGTTAAAATGCGAGTAATTAATTCATTGGGAGATAAGCTCACCACCTGTGCATCAATCGCTAATAACGTTTTAATTTCAGCGGTTAATGTAATACTTTTAACACTGCGACTGAATACTTCCCCCCCCTTGGACATTAAGCTGCGGTTATAATCTTGCCAAGATGAACGAGGCAAATCGTACAGTCGCTGCCGTTCTTTAAAGCTAGTGGCGCAGTCTGGATTTGGGTCGATAAAAATATCGCGATGATCAAATGCTGCTACCAGTTTAATCTTGTTTGATAACAACATACCATTACCAAAGACATCACCCGACATATCACCAATGCCCATTGCAGTAATCTCATCTTTCTGTACATCTATGCCCATTTCTCTAAAGTGACGTTGTACCGATACCCAAGCACCTTTTGCGGTGATCCCCATTTTTTTATGGTCATAACCTACACTACCACCCGATGCAAAGGCATCACCTAACCAAAAACCATAATCATGGGAAATGCTATTAGCGATATCAGAAAATGTAGCAGTGCCCTTATCAGCAGCGACTACTAGGTAGGGATCATCGTCATCAAAACAAATCACTTGCTTGGGTTTCTCTATGCCCTGGCTGGAATTGTTATCCGTAATATCTAGCAAAGCCGAAATAAAAATTTTATAACAAGCAATAGCCTCAGTGGTAATATCATCGCGACTACCATTTTCAGGTAATTGCTTAGGTACAAACCCGCCTTTTGCACCTTGAGGAACAATAACCACATTTTTCACTTGTTGTGCTTTTACTAAACCTAACACTTCTGTACGAAAATCTTCTTGCCTATCTGACCAGCGTAAACCACCACGCGACACGTTACTAAACCTTAAATGTACACCTTCAACTCTGGGTGAATAAACAAATGTTTCTACATAGGGTCTTGGTTGCGGCGCATCTTCAATCTCGCCACTACGAATTTTAAATGAACAATAAGGTTTTACTTTTCCGGCAGCACAATTTTGATAAAAATTGGTACGCACTGTGGCGCAGATAGCTTCGACAAAGTTACTTAAAATGCGGTCATGATCAATTTTTACTACCGCATTTAGCCTATCGGTCAAACGTGCTTTAATGGACACTTCACTAGATTTTTTTTGCGCAATGGTTCTTTCGTCTAACGCAAAACGGTTATCAAATAATGTAATTAATTCATTCACTATTTGTGGATAAGCAAGCAATGCTTGTTGAAAATATTCCTCAGAGTAACCTAGACCTAATTGACGTAAATATTTACCATAGGCTCTAATAATGACAATTTGTCTAATATCAAGATTAGCTGACAACAATAATCTATTGTAACCGTCGTTTTCGATATGTTGTTGCCACACTTCACTAAGCGCTTGCTCAAGGTTTGATTTTAGTTGTTCTGAATCTAAGCCATTGGCTGGCAATTGATTGAAATTAGGATATTCAAGTGTGTAGGTGTAAAGATCATTGCCTTGCAAGCCATTATTTTTATTGAGCACGCTAAAACTAAATTCATCAAGCGGACGAAAACCAAAATTTTCAAAAATAGGGATCGAATCACTTAACGCAATGCCCTGATCCTTCGGATAAATATTTAACCGCAGTAAGTTATCTGCGTCTTGCTCGTTACGGTAAATATTAAATTGATGTTTACTCTGAACATTGAGTTGTTCAAAGCAAGCAATGTCGGTAATAGCAGTATCAGGAGAGAACCTTTCGCGGTAACTTTTTGAAAAACCACTGACGTACTTATTTATTAATTTTGCGCCAGTTGAATCACCCCATTTATGGAGAATAGCCGCATTTAAACTTTCCGGCCAACTCTGAATTTTTGCTTCGATGTTAGCTTTAAGCTCTTCAATATTAACTGTTTCATTAAACTTAACGTCATTTACCAGAGTAAAATGCCACTGTGCTAAGTAATTATCATTAAGCATTGAACGACGAGACAGTATTTGGCCATTAAATGCGTTACACAACAAGGCTTCGAGTTCATCACGTAAGTCGGTACTAAATGCATCTTTAGAAACAAATACCAATACAGAAACCTGTTGATTGAACTTATTTTCACGAATAAATGTGCCACATGTACTTTGCGCATTAAGCGTAAAAATACCTTTAGCTAAGGCAAATAAATTTTCTGCGTTGCTCTCAAAAATTTCCCTTTTAGGTAAGGCTTCTAAGATGTGTTTGAACTTCTTATACATATGTCCGTTGGGCTTAAGCGTACTATGTTGTAATGCTATGTCTAGTTTAAATTTAAGATAAGGTATCTGCGCCGGATTTAACTGATTCGCTGCTTGGGTAAATAAACCAATAAATTTGTGCACGCGCATAACATCACCGTTATTCGCATACTCCTTAACACTAATTTGATCGTAGTAATCGCGTCGATGAATGTTTGACTTAGATCTCGACTTTGAAATTAATAGTGGTGACTCTGCAGAAATAAAAGCATGAGTTTCTTGTTCAATTAGTTGTAATTGGCTGTTTTGTAATGAAGTATCTGTAGTTAATATACTAAATAATCCTAATTTTTCAGTATCTGTAGCGGATGATATCGTTACATTTGTAGAGCAATAGCCTAAAAAAGTAAAATTACCTAAGCAAAGCCACTGCAAAAATTCATTTATTTCATTCGCCAGCTCTTGATTTTTATGCGCATTATTAATATTCCTAGCCTGCTTCATCATTAGCGGCCAATCGTTAGTTACTGCGGCAACATCGTTTAAAAGCGCTAATATTTTCAAGCGTAACGTTGCACACAATTGTGCATCGAGTTGAGTCGATAATTCAATATAAATTACCGAGCTAAAGCTTGCTTGGTCAACACCTGCAGACAGTTTACCTGACTGACTCAGTACAGTTGAAATTAAGGGATGTAAACAGGTGGTGATTTTACAACCATGAGCCACCAAGAGTTCGGTGATTGAGTCGACAATAAAGGGCTTATCATCACTAATTATTTGTAAGCTTGAGAAACTGTCCCTTGCAGTACCGTGCTTCGCAGTTTTGAATTCTACGTAATTAACATTCGCTGCTCGACGATTAAAGTTTTGCCATGCTGACAAAGCTATCTCAAAGCGATGTGCAGTTGAGAACTGCTGAACTTCATCATTTAACGAAGACTCCAACAGTTCTTCAGCAAACATTACAAACTCGTTAACGTTAGCTTCGTTATAATGATTGTTAATGTATAGGGTGAACTCCCCTGCGTCATGTGAAGTCATGTTGCTTACCTTAAATTGAATTGAATTACGCAAACACTTAGGTGCTCTAAAATGTAAGTCTTTTCAAAAATCATATAATAGAAATCAGCGTAACAACAATTTCAAATGCTTCAGTAAGGTATAACCCAATGTTGTACTAAGCCGGTAATAAGGCTGGACTACGAGCTATAACCCGAGGTTATAAACCACAAAACTTTTACCATTGTCGTTAATCGCTACAGTGTTTTACCTTAAATGAATCAAATATTTTTATTTTCATAAAGCGAACGCAATGCGGATACATCGATCATTTAATCACTTTTTCATCATATTTTAGTTATTAAACTGTTTTATTCATACATTTAAACTAATCGCCATGTTTCATTTAGCGCTGAAAGAGTGAAAGAAATAAGATGTGTTGTCGAGTATCGAAGTTGGCATTATTTAAATTTACCACAATCTAGAGATGTTCAAATGACCAGAAAAAATCAAATAATTCAAAATGCTATCCAAGCGAATGTCATCGACAGTAACCTCACAGCAATAGGTATTATGGACTTTGATGGTCTAAAACAGACTGTTAATGATGCTTATGCCGCTTTTTCTGAAAATTTTTATCATACCTTTGCGGTAAAAGCGAATGCCTTGGTCAGTGTATTAACCGCACTTAGAAAGTATGGCATGGGCGCTGAAGTTGCCAGCTCAGGTGAATTGTTAATTGCGTTGAAAGCTGGATATATAGCACAAGAGATCATCTTTGATTCACCGGCTAAAACCATGGCTGATTTACGTACCTGCATTGAAAATGGTATATCTATTAATATTGATAACCTGCAAGAACTTGCTCGTGTAGACGAGTTAATGCTTGAATTCCCAGAAACTGAATCCATTATTGGATTTCGTATTAACCCACAAATTGGTGGTGGAAAAATCAGCTCGACCAGCACTGCTACAGCAACATCTAAATTTGGTTATGCATTAGCCGATGGTGATAACAAGCAAGCACTCATTACTATTTATCAACAACGACCTTGGCTGAAAAGCATACATACTCATACGGGTTCACAAGGCTGTGCATTAGAACTTATGGCAACAGGGGTAAAATCCATTGCTGATTTAGCAGAAGAAATTAATGAAATTATTGGCCAACAACAAATCACCCGATTAGACATCGGTGGTGGTTTACCGGTTAACTTCAGCAGTGAAGATGTAACCCCTACGTTTATTGAATATGCGGATGTTTTACGCGCGCATGTACCCATTTTATTCACCAATAAATACCAAGTTAAAACCGAGTTTGGTCGTGCCATAGCCGCCAAAAATGGTGTAATTGTCACCCGCGTTGAATACACTAAAAACTCCGGTGGTCGTCACATTGCAACAACCCATGCTGGCGCTCAAATCCTTACCCGCACCGCCTTCCTACCTAAATCTTGGCCACTGCGCGTTACGGGTTACACTGCAAAGGGTGATGAAAAAACAGTGTCCTCAACAGAGGTTGTAGCCACAGATGTAGCAGGTCCCTGTTGTTTTGCCGGCGATCTTATTGCTGTTAATCAACAATTACCAAAACTTGACCAAAATGATTATGTGATGGTTCATGATACCGGCGGTTATTATTTTAGTAATCACTTTGATTACAACAGCTTACCTAGAGTAGCAATTTACTCTGTTACTGGTGAAGATGATAATTTACAGTTTGATTGCATTCGCGCAGCCGATTCACTTGAAGATGTATTAAACCGCATGTAAGTTGATATAACATTATCAGTTGCTCTAATGCTCTTTTTTACGGGGTATTATTGCAACAGTAAATTGTCATTTTTACCTAATAATAATATTTCAGAGCCCGTCGTTGGGGCCCAATGAATAAACGTTTAACAATACGTCATAATTCAAAAGCGATTGAATATTATGAAGAGCCTGATGATCCCATCGCCTTCAAACCTAAAGGTCATGACTTTGTAATGCAAAAAATATGATGGAAACATTTTAGTTGTGCCTCTAGTCTGTACCTTTTTATCGACATTACAAACACATTGGTGATTCAGCTACATTTTAAGTTTACCATCGGTTGGAAACTAACGATTGAGGTCTAACGTTTTGGGTAAGATTATCTTTTTAATGGCCTTTATATTGGCAGTATTACTACCGAATAATGTCGTTTTGGCAGAAGATGATCACCATCAAATGTCACCACAGCAAGTGCTACGCATCGGCACTATGCACTCACCGCCTTTTTCCATTAAAAATTCAGATAATAGTTGGTCTGGGATAAGCATTGAACTTTGGCAAGAAATCGCCAATGAATTAAATATTAAATACCAAATTGAAGAGCATACTCTGCCAGAACTACTCAGTGGCGTACAACAAGGTAATTTAGATGCAGTGATTGCCGCTATAACCATTACTGAAAAACGTGAAGCATTAATGGATTTTACTCACCCACACCATACTACCGGCTTTGCTATTGCAACAAAATCTGACCAAGAAACTAATATCTGGTTATCAACGTTTAGTCAGTTATTTTCTTGGCAATTTATTCAAGTTGTCGGCACCTTGTTTTTGTTACTATTTTTTGTTGGTTGGCTAATGTGGTTAGTCGAACATAAACATCAATCAAAATGTGAGGACAGCCACACTATTCAGCACGTAAATGAAGGTTTTTGGTGGGCTGCAGCCACCATGACAACAGTAGGTTACGGTGATAAAACCCCGCTCACTAAACTGGGTAGAGCGATAGGTGTTGTATGGATGTTTACTGCATTAATGATAGTAGCCAGTTTTATTGCAGCATTTTCGAGTATCTTAACCATTCAAAAAATCAATACCAATATCCATAGTTTGCGAGATCTTGATAATATGCGTATTGCGACATTAAATGGCTCTACCAGTGAAATATTTCTCAAAAATAACGGTTATATGATCAAAACCTACGCAAAGGTAAAAGATGGTTTACAAGGGATCATAGAAGGTAAAGTAGATGCTATGGTATATGATGCACCTTTATTGCAGTATTTTATTGAAACAGAATTTAAAGGCTACATTGAGATTTCACCGGCCATTTTTCAACCCCAAGATTATGGTTTTGCTATTGAACAAGACAGTGAACTAAGAGAACCTATAAATCGGATATTACTACGCATTGTACGTAACAAAACCTGGCATGAAAAACTGGAAAAATATTTAGGAAAGTAGATTTTTTACTAAGCAGCCAATCACTGAGCAAAGCCTAAGCATCAGAAAACTTTTCATCTAGGTCAACTGACTGCTCTACATAATTAATCCATTACATAAACAGATCCTCGCGCCTCCATTCCCGTCGCCTTAGTTCATTGAACAAAGGCATAATAACGATTACCGTTAAACACTTTATCTGCGGTCATATTACTTTGTATAGAAAACTTAAATGGATTTTTCATAACAACGCTGAAAACAAAAATAGGGTTAATTATGTTCCCTCTAAATATTTATCCCTAAGCATGTTTTAGCTTTGATTGCTGACACTAAAGTGAATGCAATAATCAAGCTGCCATGTTCACAAGTACCTAGGACATATTTAGGAAATTAGGTACTTGTGAATAAGCTTAGAGTAAGGGTTAAAAGACCTTACCGAGAATATCAGTTTCAGATAAACTAGGGTGAATTTCAGTATCAAGACTTGCCGATTGAAATTGTGATTTCATCGCAGCAACCCAGTTTTTTGCTCGTGGTGTGAGTTTGTCATTTTTGGTTTGCAAATGCCCTCTTACCAACAACACTCCCATATCTGCACCTTTATAAATGTATTCTCCGGGTCCTAAGATTCTAAGGAAAAAGGCTTCATTCATACCCGATACATTACTCCAGTCGGCAGTACGACGTACAAGCTCAACATCATTATTTGGGGTGGTTCGCCAAATGCCAGAGCGAGGAACTTGTTTGAGTAATCGTACATCGTCACCAGTATGTTTAAACACGACCTGAGACCAAGTATCAAAATCACTCCAGCGCTTTTGAATGTCGCGAATATTGATGTCATAGTCAATCCCCATATGTTCCAACAAATGAAACATCAATAATGGTACACCACCGTATTTTTGCGTCAGTAAATTGGTAATGGGTGATGCCCCACTAATGCGTGGATTTAGTTCGCCCAAGTACATACGACCATCTTTTTTATCAATTAAATAATCGATACAGAAAGTACCTTTATATCCTTCTTGATAAAGACGTTCACCAAATTTTTTAACCATGCGTTCTAATTTTGTACGCGCATTTTTTTCGAGCACATTAGCAAAACCTTCGTTACCACTCCAACCGCCTTTATATGGCGTGAGCTCTTTATGACCAACAAGCTCAGTTAAAATAGGACCAACAATAGTACCGTGTTTCGTCGCCACAGCTTCAACAGTGCCACAGCGTGGGTCAATGCGTTTCATCACTTTAATTTCTTGACCGATAATCAATTCTTCATATTGTTGCCAATCACTTTTAGAAGCAATAAAAAAGGTAGTTTTACCTGAATCACCGTAAGGTGTTTGTACGACTAAATCTTTACCTAGCTTTCCCGATTTAGCCAAATCCATAAGCTGTTCAAAGGTAGCGGCCTTACCCAATACATTTGGCACACTAGCAACACCTGCCTCATTAGCTATTTGTGTCGTGACAATTTTTGAGTCTAAATGATTTCGTAACTCATATGATGGCATAGCTAGATTAACCCCCATACTTTTGGCAAGTTGTTCTGTTTTTTCATCAAACATTACCGCCATCATATGACCACCATCACCTTGTTTTGCCATGTAATCTTTGGTTTCGTCATGTTCTAACAGATAATTGACTACATCCTCTAAACAGGTGAATTCTGGTGCACCACGGTCTTTTGGGGTAAACACTCGATGATGTACACCATCAAAACAATCAAAATAGTTAACATACGTCAGCGAAGGCACTAATTGACCTAAGCCTAAAATATTAAAAGGCGATGCTGAAACAAAATATATCGGTTTTTTGTAGGTTCTAAAAAATTTATATATTTCCGTTAAACCATTGAGTTTTTTCATAGCTGTATTCTCTTATGAGTGTGATTATTGTTGTAATAAATTATTATAATTATGCTTTTTTTATAAATCCTCAGTGAGCAATACACCAGAGGGAGTGTTGTAATAAAGTAACGACCAATGACTTTATTGCAGTTGTTTTTGTTTTCGTTTACTTGATGTTATAACCGGTTTTACCACCTCAACAATTGGATTATTTACGGCCAATTCAAGCGGTGCTTTTTGTTCTATTTCGGTTAACGCTTGTTCTGTAAAAACACTTAAACCAAGTTCAGGGTTATAACCATGGATTTCTTTTACATCGAGTGCCTTCATGTATTCTAGGATTTCTGGGCTGATAACTTGGCCAGGTACCAAAATAGGAAAACCAGGAGGATAAGGAATAATAAAAGAGCTTGAAACCAGCTCTCTTCCTGCTTTCATTTTCTGCTCAAGTTCACCACTGTCTAAATTTATATACTCATAATTTTCACAATCATAAGCTAAGAAATATGCTTTTCGAATATCTCCCTCGTCTGTGCCTAGTGCTTTACCCGGGAGAAAGGCGCGGTGAAAGCAACTAAAATCAGGTAACGGTGGTAATTCTTTGGTTAATGAAACAACGCGTTTTTGATGAATAATATGCTCGGCGGGACTCATTTCTTCATCACGTATTTCTAGTTCATTAACGATTTTGTATAAACAATTTAAAAGGTACATTATAGAGCTGCGGGAAGTACCAATATTTACCATAAAGAGAATGGTATTTCTCGAGGTTTTATTAATTTGAATACCGTATTTATCCATCAAGTACTTATCTTTGAAGGTATTACCATCGATTCCGGTTTTACCTATATGTACCGTGATCCTACTTGGGTCGACCACAAATTCATCATTTGCCCAAGCCTCTTCCATTTGGCTAAATCCGGTATCGACATTAAAATAGGTTTCAACACCAGATTCGCGATATTGGGCAGGAACCAGATCTTTATTTACCAATACATCAAAGTACTTCTGTAAGCGCTCACTCTGATACGCGGATTGGCGCATGGTCATCGACAATTCAAGTTGCTTGTTGACCATTTCATAGCCTTCAAGTTCAGCCTGTCGGCGACCAATATCCAGAGATGCTAATATTTGATAATTAGGTGAGGTCGACGTATGTGTCATGTACGCTTCATTAAATGTACTTTCGACTTTTTGCCGGAAATCCTGATCATAAATGTGGATCATCGAACCTTGACGCAACGATGTCAGCGTTTTATGAGTTGATTGCGTAGTATAGGTACGAACCCTGGCTAAATCAGGATTTGGTACAAGCTTATTTTCTAGCATCCAGGCGTGCTGCTCATCAGGTGACAACTGTGCAAGTTTCTGTTGATAAGCGTCATACTTTTTACGGTATTTAGTGCGTTTAAATCGTCGTGTTAACGATCCCGCTGAATACATAGCAGTACGTGTGCGATAAATAGGATTAAAACTCGCAAAAGCAAACCAAGCTTCATCCCATAAAAACACCAAATCAGGCTTGATTGCTAAACATTCTTCCATAACTTGACGAACGTTATAGACCACGCCATCGAAAGTACAATTAGTAAGTAACAACATTTTAACGCGATTTAACTGACCCAATTCTTTGTACTTTAATAGGTTACGTTTTATTTCTTTTAATGGAACACCACCATAAATGGAGAGGTCGTGTATCGGATAAGAATCTAAATACTTTACATGTGCCCCTGAAAGCACCATGCCGTAGTGATGTGATTTATGACAATCTCTGTCTACTAAAATAATATCACCAGGTTGAACCAAGGCTTGTACGACTATTTTATTCGCGGTGGAAGTACCATTAGTGACAAAATAAGAACTGCGGGAACCGTACGCCCTAGAGGCATATTCTTGGGCTTTTTTTAACGGCCCTTTCGGTTGTAACAATGAGTCTAATCCCCCCGAGGTAGTAGACGTTTCTGCCAGAAATATATTAGCCCCATAAAAATCGAGCATATCGCCAATCCAGTTAGACTTTTCTATAGACTTTGCTCGTGAAATAGGCAGCGCATGGAAGATCCCGGTTGGTTTTCGGCTATATTTTTTTAAGGCGGAAAAAAATGGCGTATCGAATCGTTCGGCAACCCCGCCCAAAATACTATGGTGCAGATCTAAGCTAGAGTTTTCACTATAAAACTCCCGTTTAAAATAACCATCATCATCTTGATTTCCCGTTTCCATAGCCATATCTGAGATCAAGTATAAATCTAATTCTGGTCGTAAATAATTGATCAATCGACCCAGCTCACCACCCTGACTTTTGCTGTTATAAACATATTTACGTAACTTTTCATCAATTGCCGTAACAACGTGAGTAATAAGACCGCTATTACGTTTCGATTTCATCGGGAAGCTTGGCCGTAGAATACACGCTTGAATATTAGAGTTAATTAAAACCGCTATAATGGCATCTTCAAAAGTAGGGACTACGATGGCGTTATAGGTAAACTGATCATCGTGATGACGCATAGTTCGCATCGAATTGAGTAGTTGGTTTTCAGCATCAATCAGTAAATCATCAACGATGAGGACTTCAAAATATGGCCTAGAACGAGAATTATTAGCGCCCTGAATGCTATTAGGGTTTTCATCTTCAGTTTCTAAATTAGCCTTCGACTCTGTAGTAGATAACGATAAATCAATGTCTTTACGCCGATAAGTACCATTTTCTAAAAAGTAATGAATTTGTGCGACTGAATGGGTTAAACCGACATAATCTTTTTGCTCAAATTGGATCCATAAATAACGGAAGTTTTCTTTCGAAGGAAAAGCAGTGTAATCCTCAATAGTTTCTAGAGAGGTTAATGAAAGTTCAACCGCTTTTTTTAAACGCTTATGTCCTTTACTACTGCGGCTGCTGCTTGAAAGATGGAAAGTATACTTTTTTAACTTCACCCAAGTATCTTGCCGCTTATTATTAAGTTGGTGATAAAAACCGATCATTTCTTGAGTTTTTTTATTTTCCAGATTACTCATAATTTAATTTTCCGTTGTTTGTTTATATATAAATCGAGCTTTATCATTAGCCTTATAAAAATAATTATACGTTTACATTTCAACTGACTTCCCTGCACAGATGAGATGAATATTTATTAGCAAGACCATTAAATCTAGTATTAATATACCTAGAAAAACGTAGGCGCAGCATTCCGATTTTTGCTGATTCAATAACCTTAAGCTATAGAGGGTCTGGAATTGAATTTGGTTAAAGATGCTGCCATTTAAAAATATCGGTAGATAATGATAGCAATACTAATATTCACGGTTCACAGCGAGTTAACCCACGAACATAAACACAAGCGACAACTTACCTACAAGACTGAATTTATTGATTTTTTAGATGAACAAAGGTTGGATATGAGTAGTATGTAATTAGTTGAATTCATTGATTGCAGTGTACTTAAACGATTGAAAATTCACCCGTAGTTGACACTTATATGCCCTGAGCACTTAATAATATTAACTTTACGTTATGTGTTAATAATAAAAAAATATACCTTGGAGTTACTAATCATCGTTAAAGTTTGATAAATTTTGATCCAGAGCAAACATATTACTTTTGTTAATAGCCGCCGTATTTTCACAGGCATTCGGTTACAGTAATTCAAAAGTTTTCCACATAATAATCATTAAATCAGGACACACTAATTATGACGCCATTTGGTATAGCTGGCATACAAATGAATTTGCAGCATGGCAGTAATGTAGATGCTATTGAAGAAAAAATTAATGTACTGATGAGCTTGTACCCCTGGGTTGAGATGGTAATAATTAGTGAACTAGCCGCTCATGGCCCTTTAGATAGTTTTGCCGAAACTATGCCAGGGATAACGGAAAACCGTTTTTGTGCTATGGCGCAAAAACATAACATCTGGCTAATTCCCGGTTCTTTCTTTGAATTGCGAAATAACGCAATTTTCAATACTGCCCCAGTGATCAACCCACAGGGTCAAGTGATTGCTCGTCATAGAAAGCTATTCCCCTTTTGTCCGTTTGAAGAAGGAGTAGAAGCAGGAGACGAATTTGTGGTATTTGATGTACCTGGCGCTGGCCGATTTGGTTTATGTATTTGTTATGATATGTGGTTTCCAGAAGTGCTGCGAACGCTTACATCAATGGGCGCAGAAGTCATTTTACACCCAGTATTGACAGGTACTAACGACCGCGAAATTGAATTAAACTTAGCCCGCAGTAGCGGCGCGCTTTTTCAAAGTTACATCATTGATATTAATGGCTTAGGGGTAGGCGGTGTCGGTCAATCTTGTCTTATCGATCCATCTGGACGAGTATTACATCAGGCTGGTGAAACAGACGAATTTTTGGTTACCGAACTTGATTTCGATAGCGTTCGCCGCCAACGCGAAGTGGGTTTACGCAGTCTAGGCCAACCGCTTAAAAGCTTTAGAGACACTAAAATTAACTTTACCGTTTACAATAAAGAACAGCGACAAACTGATTATCTTGACAGCTTAGGTCCATTACAAAAACCAACAAGAGAAAGCAAAAGAAGAATAGCAATCGAACCGGGCTCAAATATTAACAATAATACCGCGGCAAATGATGTATCAGGCCCCGTTACTCAACAATTCGATGAACTCAGTACTAGCCCTGATGTTGTTGCATATAACTATTCGGGTTTAGCACATGCAGAGCTTGAATCATTAATTTCTCCAGAAACTGCAGCAGCACAACAAACACAGTTGGATTTAACCATTACGGCCAAGGAAAGCATTGATTTATCGGCAATGACAAAAACCTCAGAGAGTATAAAAATGGATATCGATAAAAATAATAATGCGGTAGAAACAAGCGATAATTTAAAATGGTTTAAAGAAACTTCAGCGCAGATAAAACAATACATAAAGTCATGATAGAACCCCCACCTACTCTAGGATTTTCGTCACAACAAGAGCATTTTCTTGGTGAAAAACTAGCGTTAACCTACGCCCAAACTTGGCCAGCCTATCATCGCTGGTTAAGCCGAGCGCCTGAACAAGTAAGTGCCCAAGAAGGTAGAGATAAAATACAGCATTATATGCCAGAGTTGCTCGCCACCTATGATGGTTTATGTCATTCCTTTGGCGCCGATGAGCAAACGTGTGCATTTTTGTGTTTGTACAAACCTCCTGTTTTTCGTTCTGGTTGTTCACAAGCCTGTAAAACAAACTATGGCATTGAATTAGTTAGAAATTATGATTTTCCATCACAGTTATGTGATCGCTTATTACTGCATACCAATTGGAACGGTACTCGGGTTATTGCGATGACAGATTGTTTGTGGGGAGTCATTGATGGCATGAATGAGCATGGCTTAGCCGTTTCTCTGGCCTATGGGGGGCGTCAGGTACATGGTGACGGGTTTGCCATCACTATTGTGCTACGTTATATATTAGAGTTTTGTCAAACGACTGAACAAGCCGTTAACGTGTTAATCAATGTGCCTATTCATATGCCATATAATGTTACCTTGGTCGACAAACGAGGCGTCAGCAAAACAGTGGTTATTTGTCCGGGAGAAAAAGCTCAGGTTAACTCCCTCACCTTTGCCACCAATCACCAAGACGGCAGCACCATTGAAAACATCGATGCCATTGCCGACAGTTATACTAGATCGCAGTATTTATCGGCTAGATTAGCCGATCCTAGAGAAGCAAAAAACTCTCTAGTGCATTTGTTTCTACAACCACCGTTGTTGAGAAAAGCCAGTGACTGGCAAGGCTGGGGAACATTATACACAGCGCGTTATCAACCATCACTTGGCGTAGTAGAGTTGCACTGGCCTGATGGTCAATTTTTGCGACAAAGTTTTGACCATTTTGTTGAGGGTGACATTAGCGTAAGCTCACCTGCATACCTTTAATCCGATGCGGTGATATGATTTCATGCGACGGTATATTTGCACGAACAAATATACCCAAGTAACCTGAAGATGCAGTTTCAGAGCTAAGCTAGAAAATCAGATCAAGGCGCAGTACGAAGATAATGGTTATTCTCGGCAACTGCGTCCTGCGTTGCCCTAATGTCCCACATCCGTGTGGGAACCTTATCAAGTGCTGCACAGGTTCTTGGTTCCAGACAAAACCTAAGTACATACATCCATGTATGCAACGCTGAATTTTTTTTCTAGCTTAACTCCCTTCGGGCAATGCGAGAAAGGGTCATCTCCAGCGTTATTGATTTCTACAATGGAACAACCATTCTCTTCAAGCAATGCCTTGGTGCTGACCCTTTCTCGTCTTGCTGAATCCTGTATCTTCAAGTTGCTTGGGTATATAACCAGCTTCAAAACAATTAATTACCGTTCTCTTTTAGATGATTTTCCTGTATAGATAGAGATTATACAAAGTATTAAGTCATTCTACTGCATGACTTAACCTCTGAATTTCAATGGAAAAATGAAATGAAGTTAATTACTGAACGTCATAATCATGTTGCCCTAACTGTATTTGTAATCGGTATTTTTTGCGCCTTATTCATCGATAACTACGTCAACAAAACATGGGTAGAACAATCATATATTTACAGTATATATACGTCGGAATCTGGATTGCCGGCTTATAAATATAAAGATCAAGAAATAGTGATCAACTCCAGTGTGCCCTATGCAGAGTCATTACTTAATCAAGAAAATTTAAACCTTCAACAACATCCACCCAAATTAGCGCAACAATGGGTGGTAGACCATAAGCAACAATTAACCTTATTAAAACCAGCGTTTCATTTTGGCTTCTGGTCTTTATTGCCAGCATTTATCACTATTGCATTGTGCTTACTGACTCGCGAACCTATTACCGCCTTATTTAGCGGTGTAGTCGTTGGCTCCATTATGTTGGGAGAATACAACCTTACCGATAACGTTATAATCCCTAACCTTGCCAAAGAAGGCACGGCGGCAATATTATTGTTGTATTTATGGTTATTGGGCGGATTATTAGGGATTTGGACCAAAACAGGTGCCGCGCAGGCATTTGCTGACTATATGACTAAGCACTTTGTTAGAGGTCCAAGATCGGCAAAACTGGTCACTTGGCTGCTTGGTATATTATTTTTTCAGGGCGGTACCATGAGTACCGTTCTGGTGGGTACCACAGTAAGACCTTTGGCTGATAAAGCCGGAGTTAGCCATGAAGAGATGAGTTATATTGTCGACTCTACCGCATCCCCCATCGCCTCAGTGATAGCCCTAAATGCTTGGCCCGCTTATATTCAGGCTTTAATATTTGTGCCCGGAGTGGCTTTTCTGGCTACAGAAACCGACCGTTTAAAGTTCTTCTTTAGCAGTATCCCATTCAGTTTTTACGGTATTTTAGCCGTTATTGGCACGCTGTTATTAAGCCTCAATATCACTCAATTTTCAGGTAAAAGAATTCGTTCCGCACATCAGCGCGCTTTAACAACGGGAGAGTTGGATGCCACAAATGCCATACCACTAAGTGCCAAAGAGTTACAACATTGCAATGTTCCCGAGGGCTACCAACCACATGTGTTGGAATTTTTCATACCTCTGCTGAGTTTAATTACCATTGCCGTAGTCACCTTTATCGTTTACGGCTCGCCGCAAATAAACTGGGCCTTTGGTAGTGCCCTGTTACTTGCAGTGTTTATCGCGTTAGGCAAAGGCATGTCGCTTAACAACGTAATTGATGGCTTTGGCAATGGCTTAAAAGGCGTGGTTGTCGCCTCGGTAATTTTGATGCTAGCGGTGATCATTGGTAATATCAGTAAAGAGATAGGTAGCGGTCTCTTTCTGGTATCACAATTGGGTGGCCAGTTACCATTTTGGTTATTGCCGGTTATTTTACAATTAATGACGATGATAATTGCCTTCTCTACCGGTACCAGTTGGGGTACCTACGCAATAGCCTTTCCACTAGCTATGCCATTAGCTTGGGCAATCTGTCAGTCGCAAGGCTTAGCTAATCCAGAGCTGTTTATGGCGGTATGTTTTGCTACTGTATTGAATGGCAGTGTATATGGCGATCAATGTTCGCCAATTTCTGACACTACCATACTTAGTGCCATGACGACCGGTTGTGATTTAATGGATCATGTCAAATCACAACTAGTGCCAGCCTCTCTCGCTGCAGGGCTAGCAGCAATATTATGGACGTTAACGGTTCTGTTTTTTGCTTAAAGCTGAATAACATTAAGGCATGGGTTTGGATTTGAAAAGACTGAAGAAATAAGTTGGGCAGCGCTTGCTGCGAATAAAACGCTTTTTTTCGATTAATGCAAAGTCATCAATATTGACTTGCGTGGTGCTGCCTTCAAACAACTCAAATTCAGTCATTACTCGGTAGCTACGATAACTAATTCGCGGTAAGTTAAAACCTATTCCAACTGGCTGCCAAGCCTTCCAACATTTAATGATAGCGAGCTAACAAGGTGTTTTTACCTATTACTAAAGCATCTTTATAACCTTGTCTGGTTTATCTTTGTTTATTAAATGACAAAAAACATCACTTTATTTGAGCTGATAAACAATTAAATGAGGCCACTCATTTCACATCATTAGACCATAACGATATTTTTCGAGTGCCTCACATAGTAGTTACTTATTCATTCTGAATGAGAGTTTTCTTTAAGGTGTGATTCTTTCAACGTTACTTTCAGCGTAACTTTGTTGTTATTTTTAATGTGTATGTAATTCACCAGCTTTGTCATTTACCAAAAAATACCACACCATTAACTCAACAGAAAACACAATAATTACAGGTTAAGGAAACATTTTTACTGAGCTAACTCATTAAACAATTCAGTAAATTTTGCTAAACCTTCTTCGATGATCTCATCGCTGGCGGTTAACGCAGGTAAAAATCTGATCACGTTACCGTAGAAGCCACACGCTAATAAAATCAAACCAGATTTGGCCGCATTAGCAATAATAGCTTGCGTTAACGCAGTGTTGGCTTGCTCTGAATCACCATTTTGAACTAATTCCATCGCAATCATTGAACCGCTGTTTCTTACTTCTAGAATTAAATCAGAATGTTGAGCTCTAAGAGCAGATAACCTTTTGTTAAACAAAGCACCAATTTCATTTGAGCGCTGTATAAGGTTTTCTTCTTCGATGATTTCTAAAACAGCGAGTGCAGCAGCACAAGCAACTGGTGAGCCACCGTAAGTTCCGCCTAATCCACCCGGCAAAGGTGCATCCATAATATCACTTTTACCCACAACCGCGGCAATCGGGAATCCGCCTGCGATACCTTTAGCCATGGTGATTAAATCAGGTTCTACACCCGAGTATTCAAAATTGAACATTTTACCGGTACGACCAAAACCTGTTTGAATTTCATCGGCAATTAAAACAATGCCATGTTGATCACAAATTTTACGTAATGCTTGTAAAAACTCAGCTGGTGCTTGATAAAATCCCCCCTCCCCCTGCACTGGCTCAACAATAATTGCGGCAACATCTGTAGGAGCAATATCAACTTTAAACAAATTTTCTACCGCTTTAAGCGACTCTTTAATGGTTATGTTATGACATTCGACCGGGAATGGTGCGTGGAAAATATCACCTGGGAAAGGACCGAATAAGTTTTTGTACGGCGTTATTTTACCTGTTAATGCCATGGTTAAATTTGTACGTCCGTGAAAACCTCCGTTAAAGGCAATAACGCCACGACGCCCTGTGTGTGCGCGAGCAATTTTAACGCAATTTTCTACCGCTTCAGCTCCCGTAGAGACAAAGATCGCTTTTTTATCTGAGTCACCCGGTGCTATGGCAGTTAACTTTTCAGCTAATTCTACCGCCACTTCATAAGGATTAACCATCACGCAAGTATGGCTAAATTTATCAATTTGCGATTTTGCTGCGGCAACAACTTTAGGGTGACTATGACCGGTATTACACACGGCAATACCGGTACCAAAATCTATGTAACGTTTACCTTCAACATCCCACACTTCAGAATTCTCAGCGTGGTCAACATAAACTGGGTATACGTTGCCTTGTCCGCGTGCGATAACTTTGGTTTTTCTCGTCTGTAATTGTTCGTTATTCATAACATTGTCCTAATTCTTTATAATTTTGTATCGTTCTAGATTGCAATAAATTGCTTTTATCGGTTTAGCTTAAAGCTGTTTCAGTTAAATTGAAGCACAAGCACAGTGTTCATAAACAGGGATCAGTACTTGTGACAATAAAGTTGGTTGAAACAGTAAAATATTAACGGTAACTATTTACGCAGTTACTGTGTTAAGCCGCCCATACACAAATACTTAATTTCTAAGTAATCATCTAAACCATATTTTGAGCCTTCACGACCATTTCCTGATTGCTTAACACCACCAAAAGGTGCTGCCGTATTCGAAATGATGCCTTCGTTAATACCTACCATGCCAAACTCTAAACCTTCAGCTACTCGCCAAATAGTGCCAATATCACGAGAATAAAAGTATGCAGCTAAACCATATTCGGTATTATTAGCCATTTCGATCACTTCTTCTTCGCGGTCAAAAGCAATAATAGGCGAAACAGGACCAAATATTTCATTGGCTGCAATTGGCATATCATTCGTTACATTGGTTAATATTGTTGGCTGATAGAAGCTCGAGCCTGCGTTGTGTTTTTCACCACCAACATGAACGGTTGCGCCTGCGGCAATCGAGTCAGCTACTAGTTTTTCAACGTCATTAACGGCTGTTTCAGAAATCATCGGACCTATAACGACACCGTCAGTTAAGCCATTACCTATGGTTAATGCGTTTACTGCGACAGAAAACTTTTCAGTAAATTCGGCTAACACGCCTTTTTGAACAAAAATACGGTTAGTACAAACACAAGTTTGTCCGGCATTTCGGTATTTCGATACCATGGCACCTTGTACCGCGGCATCAATATCTGCATCATCAAAAACAATAAAAGGAGCATTGCCGCCTAATTCCATAGACACTTTTTTAACGGTTGTCGCACATTGTTGTATTAATGTTTTACCCACAGCTGTTGAACCTGTGAAGGTGAATTTTGCCACGTCAGGATGTTGTGTTAAGACCTTACCCATTCCTCTTGCATCGTTACCGACAACAACATTAAAAACACCAGCAGGAATGCCAGCGCGCTCTGCAAGTTCAGCCATGGCTAGTGCAGACAATGGTGTTTGTGTTGCAGGACGAACGACAAAAGTACAACCTGCAGCTAAAGCAGCGGCTGCTTTACGAGCGATCATGGCATTAGGAAAGTTCCATGGTGTTATTGAAGCAACGACACCAACAGGCTGTTTAATGACAATAAGCTTCTTATCGCCAGAGAGAGCAGGTATTACATCACCGTAAACTCGCTTACCTTCTTCGGCAAACCATTCAATAAAAGAAGCGCCATAACCAATTTCACCTTTGGCTTCTGCTAAAGGTTTACCTTGCTCAAGTGTTAATATGCGACCAAGATCTTCTTGGTTTTCCATCATCAAATTAAACCAGTTACGTAAAAGAGTCGCACGTTCGTTAGCTGACTTTGCCGACCACATTTTTAAAGCAGATTTGGCAGACTTAACCGCAAGCTCTGTTTCAGCAACACCCGCGTTGCTAACAGTTACAATCAGCTCACCCGTGGCAGGGTTTGTTACATCAAAATTCGTTTCACTGGTGTGCCAACTGCCATTAATATAAGAGAAGTTCTTCAGTAATTGATTGTCTTTAATACCTTGCATGTTTATCTCCGGTCTTATTTCTATTGTTCCTATTGAAACTTAAAAACAACTCTGGTTAAATACAAAACAATCAACCTTTAGTTTTGCCTAGGCCAAACATTGAGTAAAACATCCATTATTCCAAAATCGGTAACCGAATACGATCTTCGTTTATTAAGAATTTTTGTCTCAGTAGTTGAGCATGGCGGCTTTTCAGCTGCCGAAAAAGCGTTAGGCATAACCCGTTCAACTATCAGCTTGCATATGTCTAATTTAGAGACAAGAATGAAGTTAAAGCTTTGTTTGCGTGGGCGGGGAGGCTTTTCTCTTACTGAAGATGGCCAATCTGTTTATCGAGCGGTTATAGACTTATTTGATTCGCTGAATGATTTTTCATTACATGTAGGTACGCTAGGTAAAGAGCTTAGTGGTGAATTGGTTATACTGTGTGCCGATCAATTAGATAATAAAAAACAACAAAAACTAGCGCGGGTAATTGAGCTAGTACATGAGAGTGCCCCTAATCTACATATTGTTTTGGATGGCGATTCAATTTCAAATATTGAACGATTATTACTTAAAGACAAAGCACATATGGGCATATTTCCAGGTTATCAGCAAATAGAAGGTTTGCATTATCTGCCTTTATCAAGCGAACCCATTTACTTATGTTGTGGAAAAAAACATCCTTTCTTTAATATCGTTGATGCAAAGATCACCAGTGAAGATTTTGCTTCTGTTGCAGCTATTCACCCCGGCATTGATATTGATTTTGCTGGGCGAGAGCAACTTAAAAAGCTTAATTTAAATGCAAAGGCTTATCAATTTGATACGCGAAAGGCGATGATATTGTCGGGGAAATATATCGGCTACATGCCTCAAAGCTACATTCAGCAAGAGTTAAATAACGGAGAGATCCGCATTATCCAACCGAGTATCTTAACTTATCAATTTAATTTATCGATTGTTAATAAAAAATCACCGAGAGAAGCAAACAAGGTTGAATTACTATATAACGCGTTTATTACTGCATTCAATTTGATAGAAAAGTGATAAGAAAAATATCAATTTTTAAGTTAATAACTAGAAAACGGCTACTTTCATCATAAAACCCTATCTCGTTAATGGACGAGATATATTTACAACTAATGATTTCACATTAAACAGAATAAGATGCGGTCGTTTATACAGCTTATTAAGAGAGCTACTCTCTAGGCTTTGATGTTTGCGCAGCTATTATTCTCTTCGCTTTGGCAGTCTTTATGGCTTGTGGGATAAACAGGTTTTAATAGGTTGGTCTTATCGTTTATGCGATATCATTATTGTAAAATTTCTTTTTGTTCTGTTAAATCTATTATGCTGTAAGTAGTTTCATTACGGAACGGGGGCTCTCTACCACTTACTGATAGCTTTTAAGCTCTAAAACTTTATCTATTGCTTCGTTCAGCGATAATATAAGATGTTGCCCTAAACACATTCTTTGCTGTTTATCACAGTATCTAAAGCGAAAGTAAAACTCAACTTACCTTTATTACTAACGACAATGCTAAGAGAGTCACGATCAGGTTTTTCATTTTTTTTCTTGATCTTTTCCATGAAAAAATTTAATTTTCGATGCTGTTAAACCCATAATCATTCCCTATGGTATTATAATATTTAAATTAGATGAATGTGCATCTCGCCCACAAAGTGGCACAAACACATTCTTCTAAGTGCACAACAAAGTGCACAAATGAGCTGTCAGACAATGTCATGTAAGAAAACAACAAATAATACATTGCGATAAAATAAATTATAAATCAATAAAACAAAGAGTTAACATTACACATGGTCATTGATAATCATTCAAGCTCACAACCTAGTATTCTCTGGCACGATTATGAAACATTCGGAATTTCACCGAAGTTTGATAAACCTTCCCAGTTTGCAGGGATTCGTACCGATCTCGATTTAAACATCATAGGCAAGCCTGAGATGTTTTATTGTCGACCGTCACATGATTACCTACCTCAACCCGAAGCATGTTTAGTTACTGGCATAACACCACAGAAAGCTCAACAAGACGGTTTGTCTGAAGCCGACTTTGCTTCACGTATTCATACTTTGTTTACTCAGCCAGATACCTGTGTTGCCGGCTATAACAATATTCGTTTTGATGATGAGTTTACCCGTTATCTTCTTTATCGTAATTTTTACGATCCGTATGCACGGGAGTGGCAAAATGGTAATTCTCGTTGGGATATTATTGATATGGTCCGCGCATGTTATGCACTTCGCCCTGAGGGTATAAATTGGCCAACTGTTGAACGTGATGGCGAACAAGTGGTGAGCTTTCGTCTTGAGTTGTTGACCAAAGCAAATGGTATTGCCCATGAAGCGGCTCATGACGCTATGAGTGATGTTTACGCCACCATTGCTATGGCGAAATTAATTAAAGAAAAACAACCTAAGCTATATGACTTTATTTTTAATTTAAAAAATAAAAAGCAAGTTGCTGAACTAATCGATGTTTATAACATGACTCCGATTGTGCATACCTCAAGTAAAATTTCTTCAGAGCATGGCTGTACTAGTTGGTTCGCACCTTTTGCTTATCATCCTGTCAATAAAAACGCCATTATCGCTGTTGATTTAGCGCTTGACCCTCAGCCATTATTTGATTTAAGTGCGCAAGATATTAAAGCGCGGTTATATACTAGGCATGATGAATTAGCAGAAGATGAATTACCCATTCCCATCAAGCTTATTCATCTCAATAAGTGCCCTATTGTGGCGCCTGCAAAAACATTATTACCTGAAAATGCCAAGCGTTTGAATATTCCTCGTGATCTTTGTTTAGAAAACTTAGCCAAATTGAAACAACATTTGGAAGTAAGAGATAAATTAGCTGAGGTTTTTGAAGCAGAAGATTATAGCGATCAACCCAGGCCAGATGCTGAGCATTCGCTATACGGCGGTAGTTTCTTTTCGCACAGCGATAAAGCGCAAATGGATATTTTACGTGGGCTGCCAGCAGAGCAATTAGCAACGCACCCGTTTACTTTTCAAGATGAACGATTAACGTCTTTATTATTTTTATATCGAGCTAGAAATTATCCATTAACATTAACAAGTGCAGAGCAAGAAAAATGGCAGCAACGATGCCAAGATAAAATTCAATTCGGGGGTAAAGGATTATTAAGCGCTGATGAGTTTATGATCACATTAGAAAACTTAGCCCATGAACATGAAAGCGATACGGGTAAAATGAAGGTATTAAAAGCCTTGTATCAGTATCTACAATCTTAATGTTATTGAAAAGTCAGCCGCATAAACGCACGATGATTATCTAGAATAATAAAGATTAAATTAACGGTAAATAAATGGGTTTACCGTTAATTGTTCAAAGCATAGTATTAGATTTATCAGCTATAATTCGTAAATGAAGTATGAGCGTTCATATCTAAATAATTAATAAGGTTATTCGTTGTTTGTTCAATGTCACTCACGTCACTTGGGATGATCAAGATGGTATTATCACTCGCCATGCAAGCTAAAATACCATATGACTCCCCCATGTCTTCAACAATTTTAGAAATTAACGTTGCTGCACCAATAATCGTTTTTATGATTATTTGCATATTATTGTGCTTTATTCCTAAGATCACAGAGTCTATAGACTCTTCAACGAGTGGAATATGCTGTTTGGCGGGTAGTCGATAAACTGAGTCATTATTATTATTACGAAATTTGATTGCGCCCACTTTTTTCAATAAACGCGAAATACGCGTTTGGGTAACGTTTTCAAAACCTCGTAAAGATAGAGCTTGAGCTAATTGCAGCTGTGAACCGCAGCGTTGGTCATTTAACAGCGACTTAACAGTATCAAGTAAATCAGACTCTGATATATTCATCATAATTTCTCCGTCGTTACCCTTTTAATAAGTTTTATTAATTAATGCTTTAGTGTTATTGGTTGACTAGTCATTCTATCTAAACCTAAATACGATGCTTGAGCACTTTGGCTATTGAAGCTATTAGGCTTAACCTGTTTGCTATAAGCGGTTTGCCACTCTATTAAGGAGAAGTCGTCGATATTGAGAGTGACTGTTTCACCATTTTCAAGTACGGCCTGAGCAAGTACTCGGTAGCTTTTATAACCAATACGCGGTGAGTTAAACTCTATTTCAACATTCTGCCATTGATTGTTTGCCGTTAAGTCAACTGTGCCAATTAAATGTTTTGTTCCTTTTGCAAATGCATCAAATAACTTCTGTCTTGTTTTACGTCCTTGCCAGTAAAAATTTATCTTAACAGCCGCCTGTGTTTTGAACTTTGCTTTTAATGTCATCGCACTGCTAGCTTTATATACACGTCTAAAACTTTGCATGCCAAAAATATTATCTTGTGTTGGATTTAATTGTATCGCTAAGCTGTGCTCTCCACTGGCACCAAAGTTATTAATCGACGTACTTTCTCTGTTAAATAACCATCCTCGTTCAGGGCTGTCAAAAAGGTTGAAGGTTTCAAAGTTACTGTCGTTTATCAAGTTAAGGCCTAAGCGGTAACGTATTTCACTATTAGGTAATACAATTTGCGTGATTGGAGCTTGCCATGGCAGTTCATATAAACTTGCAACACGTTCATTGCTACCAAAGGAAAGTTTTGTTTCTTGGTTATCTATTTTATCAACTTCTAGTAAAGTTTTATTCGAGGTAATAACACCATGCCCGCCTGACTGACTTATGTCAGTGTTGCGAATTTTCGAGAGTGTTTTAAGGCGCTTCATTACGGTATAGCGGTGCATACCTGTTGCTGGTGTCGGCTTATACCCTTTAACATAAATAGGCACTATTTCTGCGCGATGAAATTTTTCGCCATCAAGCCACACGTATAAAATAAAACTGTGCTGAGTTGCACTAAAGTTTTGATCGAATATAAAATTGCCCATTGAATACGCAATAAGCTTGTTGTTGTATAGCTCTAGACCCTGAGTAACATGAGGGTGATGCGCTATCGCTAATGCGGCTCCAGCATCAAGAGACGACTTTAATCTTTGCTCGGTAACACCTGTAGGGCTATTGGCATACTCTTGGCTGCCATGATATTGAACAATGGTGATATTGTCTTTACTTACTTGCTTCTTCACAGAACTCAGCATATTTTCCATTGAACCATATGCTGCGCCGCCGTGATCGTTATTTGCTGTTTGCGTTGGGTTTGCACTACCTTCCCAGCCAACATAACCAAGCATAGCAAAGTTATTATTCTTTATTTTTTGTTGATGAGCCTTCAAAGCAGTTTGCTCGTTAATACCTGCACCAGAATAAGCTAACTTACTTTGTGATAAAAATTTTAAGGTTGAGTGTAAACCAGAGTCCATATAATCATATGTATGGTTATTGCCAAGGGATACATAATCAATACCAGCCCAGCTTAATGCGTCTAATATTTCAGGTTGAGAATAAAAGGTTACTGACTTAGGCGCTCGTTCGGCGGGCTTTTTATCTGCAATTTGTGTTTCTAAATTAACGGCAGCGTAATCAGCGATACTCATGTAGGGTTTTATATGCGAGACAATGGCACGGCTATCTGCGGCCTTATTATTTGGGTGAATTAAGATTTTATCGCCAAAATAAGGCTTATAAAAACGACGTCCCATCATAACATCGCCACCAAAAGCTAACATTACGCGTTCCTTAGCTTTTTTAACTAAGGTTATATCACTGATGTTTCTGATGTTAATTGAGGTTTGTGCTAATTCGAAATGGCTAAATGTTTGCACACTAGCAAAATAATTAGGATGCGATAAACTAATTTGGTAGCTGTCTGATAATTTTGCTTCAAGCAAAAAGGTACCATCATGGCTGGTTATTATTTTTTTATTTTCTACGGCAATTTCAACACCCGCAAGTGGCTTTCCTTGCTCGGTCAGAACCTTGCCATTAATAGCAAAATTATCGTTGGCAAAGCTATGTGCCGTAAAAATAAATAATAAAAAAGACCAAAGTTTGTTCATCATAATTCCTAAATTTTAAACAATTAACAGCTACTACTATATAGAATTTTTATTAAAAGCTTCATTCATAAATCAAACAAACCTATAACCTAAGGGTATTAACTTAAATCTTATTAGATTCATGAATACCAAGTCCGGTAAGTTTGTTCCCAGTCAGAGCTTTTTGGCGTTTTGAGAACAAATATAATTTTTTTGCATATAGTTATTCTATATGAAATAAATTTTGTGCGGTTATCGAATCGCTAGCAAGCTCCAAAGGGCGATTTAAAAAAGCTTACAGACTAAGTTATTCGTTTTGAGAAGGTTCCTACACGGATGTAGGACATTAGCGTAATGCAGGAGCAATTACCGAGAATAACCATTATCTTCAATCAATGCTTTTCTCTAAGCCTTTTAAATCTCGCTAAATGGGAAGAAACTTTATGGAATTGGTATAACATGACCTATAACCTTAATTTATGAAGTACTAAAACTTTAGCAATATTAATACTCAAAGAATTAAGTGAGGATAAGGAATACCTTCTAAAAGATGAAATCGAGGCAATGATGACAGATGCAACAACTAGTAATGAAGATACAACAACTACAGAAAATAAACCAACGAGTTCTTTTTTTACACGTAGTACGTTAAGTAAAGCCCATAAACAATTTACCACGCCTACTCATGAAAGTGATGATATAACGCCTTTTTATGTATTAGGTTATAACTAAAGTATTGAATTACTTTTTTTGGCGATAATGTTCTTTACGAATATTACTAAGATCACCATTTTTAACGGCATCTTTTACAATACCTTCTAATCGAGTTTGTAAATGTGTTAAAGGTGAATGGCTAGAAATAACTAAATAATGATGGTATTCATGCTGCGGCTGATAGAGTGTTTTAACAACTTTATAGTTTAAGTTTAGCTGCTCTAAAATAGGTGAAGTACTTTCTTCATAATGAATAAATGCATCAATACGTTTATGAAGCAGTAATTCTATATTTTGTTTTAATGAAGAGACCGAATGTTTCTTTATTTTTTTATCAAGATCGAATGTTGAGAAATATTTTGCATGCCGGTTAACTCCTACGTCCTTTCCCTGTAGATCCTTATATTCGGTAATACTATCCCTGTTTTCTTTTAATGAATAAAAACGAAACCTTAACGTTTCATAGGCAGGAAAAATATAAATAAATTCATCTTTTCTGATCTTTGTTCGTTGCAGCCCAACCATTAAGTCTAGCTTACCCATTTTCAATTGATGGAGTCGACGTGCGAACGACATCGGAGAAATATTTAATTCTACGGAGAGTTTGTCGGCAAAATAGGCTAGGTATTTAGCATGTAACCCGTTCTGAAATCCTTTAGCAACGCCAGCCTTGATTATTAACTTCTCTTCCGGTATTTGAACAGCTTTAGCCTGTTCACCGCTAATGAAGTAAAACAATAAATACAAACAAACGATTACTTTCATTAGGTATTCCTTTTAATACATCCAATAATTAATTATGTATAAAAATGAATGAAAAGAAAGTAATAAGGCTGACCTTATTACTAAGTATCAGCCCTTGTTCACTAAATTTAGCTCTTATTAATAAATAAGTTTAATGCACAAACTTTCCCGCAAGCTTTTTCAAATACTTCCTGTGATGAATAACTAACTCGCCGTTCACTATAACGTGGTCTATTCCAGTTGAGTATTTATTCCATGTAGAAAAATCTGCGTTAGCGCTGAGCGTTTTTGGATTGAAGATAATGACATCTGCTTTATAACCCTTAACTAATTTCCCTCTATTATCTAAACCAAGAATTTCAGCCGTTTGGCTTGAACTTTTCTTAATGAAGGCACCTACAGTAAGTAGTTTCTTTTCAACAACATATTTTTGATACTTTTTTGGAAAGCTTGCATATTTTCTTGGATGACCATTAGTGCCATCTGACGATGTAACGACCCAAGGCTGCACCATAAAATTTTCAACATCTTGTGGCGACATATTAAAAGAGGCGACACGAACATCACCTTCTTGTACTAATTGAATGGCGGTAGTAACCGGGTCCGCTGATCTTTTATTTGCCACTTCTGCTAAATTTAATCCAACAAGTTCTTCGTTTTTAAAAGCGGTGATCAATAATGATGTTGGTCCACCGCGTCGGCGGATATTTTCAGTAATCTCGCTACGTAATTGATCAGCTAACTTGGGATCATTTAATCGTTTATGAAAGGCTTCTGTGGAATCAGCCATTACCCATTTGGGCATTACTGCACTATGTAATTTAGTGCCAGAAGCTAACCAAGGGTATTGATCGGCTGAAATACTTAAACCGCCCGTTTGAGCTTGCTCAATTTTTTCAATGACATTTTTGCTTTGCCCCCAAACGTCAACACCCAAAGCTTTAATATGAGCAAGGTGTAAATGTATATCCGCCGCGCTTGCAATATGAATAGCTTCATCGATTGCTGCATCTAAACCTATATTAAAGGTACTTTCATCGCGTAAATGCGTATCATAAATTCCGCCATGTTTACTCGCAACTTTTGCCAGTGTTACCACTTCTTCTGTATTAGCATAGCTACCAGGCACATAATAAAGGCCTGTTGATAAACCTAATCCGCCAGCCTCCATTGCTTTCGTTAATAATTGCGACATTTCTTCAAGTTCTTTGTCAGTAGCAAAACGTTGAGCTCGTCCCATAACTTGTTCACGCACACTGCCGTGACCAACGAGCAATCCAACATTGGTGCCAATTCCGTTGGCTTCTAGCGCTTTAGCGGTTTTGGCAATATCGACGGGCCCTTCGCCGTCATTGCCATTAATAACGGTCGTTACGCCTTGAGTCAGATAATTTAAGTTATGGTTTTTGTCCTGACTATAAAGCTCTGCTAGGCTATGAGTATGTGGATCAATAAAGCCTGGGCTAACCACTTTATTTTGTGCATCAATCACTTTTTTGGCCGTTACGTTATGTTCACCTCTAGGATAAACACCACAAATAATATCACCACATAGTGCGATATCTAGTGCTTGCGCCTCGTCATTTATGCCTGTGTAAACTTCGCCATTTTCGATTAATGTATCAACCTGCGTTTTCTCTGCAAATGAACAGGAAAATAAACTAAGCAAACAGCCCGTTATTAATACTTGTTTGATTGTTTTTTGACTCATTAACCTGACCTATTCTTTATTATGATTAGTGTTCGACAACATGGTTTTCATTAAGAGTGTCGATGCATTTTTTGCAATAATTATGATGTTTTCACGGTTAGTTTCATCACCCATTTCATAAGTAATGGCGTGAACATTATAATTATCAGCAAAATATTGTTTTGCGACACCTTGATTAGGATTATTTCCAGGCTGTTGAATAACAGTAAAGTTAGGCATAGCTTGGTCTAAGCTGCCTAACCAATGTTTAACAAAATAAGGGGCTTCAACACCATAATTTACTGGTAAGGTATAAAAAATATCTTTGCTTGTTGAATGAAAGTCTATGGCAAACTTTATTTTCTCACCTTTCGCCACAAGGGACTTTAGATAGTTATTTACATGTCGAGTTTCAGGTTGGCTAAAGTTAATCCAATCTCTATTAAGATCTAACCCATTGGCATTATGTCGCCAATTTCCCATAAAAACACCATCTGGATTAATATTAGGAATAACCAGTACATTGTATTTTTCACGGAAATTGTTAGCTAAATCGTTATTAGCTAACAAGGTTTCAACAAAAGGAAATAATGCTAAAGCACCGGTAACTTCTGGTGGGTGCTGACGTCCTAAAACGACTAACCATTCTTTACTCTCACCTTTACTTTCTATCTTGTATATCGGACGCCCTTGTATTGATTGCCCTAAAGAGTCATGGCTAACCTTTGCTTTGTGCTGTAATTTATTCGCCCAATCTACATAATATTGATTATTGATAATTTCCTGACCTGAGATATACACAGCATTTTTAGATGCATCAATATTCATGATTAGTCGTTTACCATTAATCTTATAAGGCTGTGGTTGCCACGTTTTTCCGTCTTGGCTAATCTTAGGAAGGTATCTGTGTTTATCACCCTTCACTATCATCGTGACTTTAATGGTTGTTGCTTGTTTAGCCTGTATCTTGAAGGCATACCATGGGCTTGAGTTAATAGGCGTATTTTCAGGTTTTAGTTTGATGAAATATTCATTGTTGCCTAGTGACTTACATTCATCCATACGTCCGTTAGCAAAATCAGCTGTTAATAGAACATTGCCTGAATTACATGTTTGCGCATTCACACTTTCATTAGTTGAATTACAAGCGACAAGTAACATGGTTGAAAATGACAATGCGCAAATAAATAATAATTTTTTCATAATTAATCTTATTAAAGTTGGGTGACTAATATAAAAATGGCTCGGTTAAAGTTATTTACCGAGCCATTTTTGTTATTTTAGAGTAAGTATTACTACTTAGAATGTTTTACTTAGATTTAAATATAAGTAACGACCACGGTTTGAGTGATAATCGCCAGAATAACCGTGCCAGTAGTTATCTGCCATTGGTGGCTCTTCATCTGTAAGATTTCGAGCACCAAATCGTACATAGGTACCATCTAAAGCACTATTTTTACCAAATCTATATGACACATATGCATTCATAGTAGTCATGCTGTCTATTGGTAAAAATATTTTCTCATCATCATCATTAATATAGTTGGTACTGGTATCAATAAACTCACTGACATAATTAAGACTAACGCCAGCGCCCCATTGATTCAATCGCCAGTTTATTGATGATTTAGCGCGCCATTCAGGGTTACCATCTTGTAGAATTAAATCGCCTACTCCAGCAACTTCTACTTCAGCAAGATTTGGATATTTAACTAAGTCTTGCTGCGCCTCAAGTACGATTGCAGAAAGGCTATCAACAGATGTTTCATATTTAGTTAAATATGCGGCATTCACGTTAAACTCAAATTCACCAAACGATGTTTCTAGATCATACACGACACCAAAATCAAGACCTGATAGCTCTTGGCTTGCCGCATTGATATATTGGTTATTAACTTGACTCGCCACTAACTCAGCATCACGAATAACATTAGGGTTACCAGCGCCGCCGTCTTGGCGTATAACGTAATCATGTGCCATAACTGTCTCATAAGGAGCAAGGAAAACTAGGTTTTCTTGGTCAATGTTCCAGTAATCTATAGTAAAAGTTAAGTTATCAGTCGGTTCAACAACAAGTCCAAAAGAGGTATTTATACTGTCTTCTGGTTCAAGGTCTGAATTACCTTGGCGGTTATCTATAACAGCATAGCTATCATCAGTTACCGGGTCATACTTAGAAGAACGACGCGGCATACTTGCTTCTTCAGAGCTTTGCTGTAAACCAGGGACTTTAAAACCACCAGCATATGATGCTCGTACACTTAACCATTCAGTCGGTTTGTAAAATAAAGCGACTTTAGGTTTTAGTGCATCACCACCATCAGAAAAGTTTTCGTAACGTGCTGCAAGTTGAATTTCAGCATACTGATCGCCACTGTCTAATAATGGCATGATAATCTCTGCATAAGCTGAACCCACATTACGGCTAGCACTAGAGTCAGTCGTTGCGCTACTACCATATAATGAACTTTCATTAACCACACCATATGCATCCGTGAAAGGCAAGCTACCATCTACGTACTTAGAACGGTCACTATCGTATGTTTCACGGCGGAACTCAACACCTACGGCAATACCGGCATCACCCGCTGGCATAGAGAAAAAATCAGGATTACTGGCTTTAAAATCAATCGACGCGAGGCTAGTTTTCGAGTCAGTTTTTGCCTGAATTAAGAACTGGTCTGTAATTGACGCATCAACTAATGGTCTGTCACCAATAGTATTTGGATTGTTAATATCGCCACCACCAAACACGTTATAAGCTGTACTTACATCGGTGCTGTTCACGGCTTTTTCAAAGGCATTTACATCAATACGTGTACTGCGGTCATTAGTTTCTGCTTCACTATAAAATGCAGCACTTTCCCAATCCCAGTCGCCAACATAACCTTTAAATCCAGCGAGTACTCGAAAACTTGTATCATCAACGGTAACTGTTCTTGGTCCAATATCTGTAGGACGATATCTACGTAAAGTGACTTCTTCGCCAAATGGATTATAAAAAGCATCTGCCGCTATATTAAAGCGATGTTTACTACCATTGTGGTTTTGCTCTGATTGATTAGTAAGTTGTGCTTGGTAATAAATACCTTCCGCAAAAAACTCTAAATCATCATTAACTTCATGAGTAAAATGAGTGTAAAAGTTAAGTCTTTCAGCATCTGAAGATAAAGGACGTGTAGTTCCTCGGTCAAAACGAATATCGCGACCAGAGCTGCCTTTATCCACACAAACACCTTCAACAGCGAGTGCTGAATCTACACAGCCTGATAAGGTATCAGGTTGTAAATGAAATCTTCCTAAGCTATCACTGTCAAACTCGCCCCAAGGCGTGTCTGAGCTTCGGTTATCTAACTGAGTATCACCAATAAATTCTTCAGGTAAGCCAGGGTATTCACGTCTATCATGACTTGCAGAATAAGGACGTTCAGTTGCCATCATACCGTTACGGTTATAAACACTTAATGACCCAACAAGGTTTGAAAGGCCGTCATTAAGCTCGATGCCACCTACATAAGTAAAGGTGGTTTCATTTAATGGTGTACCTTCAGAGGCGCCGTGTCTAAGGCTCACTTTGTGACCAACATACTCACTATCAAGGGCATAGTTAACTACACCTGCAATAGCATCTGAACCATAAACAGCAGCAGCACCATCACGTAATACTTCTAATGAACGTAAGCCTGCCACGGGTAAAGTGTTTGAGTTAACAGTATTAACCGGCACTTTGTTCGCGCCTGATTTTGATTGTGTACCAGGATGATTGACCATGCGGCGACCATTAAGCAATACCAAGGTATTACCAGCGCCTAAACCACGAAGATTGAATGAACCAACATCACCACGGGCATCGTTTACATTAGAAGACCCCGTTGTTTCACCAAAATTAACAGAGCCCATTTGCGGTATAGAACGTAGTAATTCATCGCCGGTCATTGCAGCAGAATTTTCAATATCTTTTGCACTCATGGTTGTTACAGGTAAAGTACTAACATCTGTAGCACGTTTAATGTTAGAGCCAATAACACTGATGCGCTCTACTTTCTTTTCTTCTGCTGCAGTATCTTCAGCATAAGCTTGAAAACTTGTTTGGGCTGTTAGTGCAGTAATAACACAAAAACTTAAATGTTTTAGCTTATATCCGCTTGTTGTTTTCTGTTTCATCTTGTCCACCTTGTATATAGTTTATTGTGGTAATTTTTTGTTGGATATTTTTATCCAATCGTTTTTTTATTAAACTCACCTTGCCCAAAGTTACAAAAAATTACTATTGACAGAACGTTCGAACCCTATAACCCAAAGTTATACACATTAAATTTTAGCAGAAAAATGAAGATTAACTTTTAGCCTCGCTAGCAAGTCACAACCTTCGGTTATAGCTTTGTTAATTTTTTGAACTGCTTATTGTCTGATTACCTCTTTACAATCAAATTGCTGTTCTTAAATTTACAACTCATTATCTATAAAAATAAAAGAGTCAAAAAAATAAAGGCTATTACTCATATGAAATTAGAAATATCAATCATAGAAACGTTAATAATCGCTTTCTTAATTCTTTTCACTGGTTATTATTTAAATAACAGAGTGAAATTTTTAAAAAATAACAATATTCCAGAACCGGTTGTCGGAGGTATTGTCTTTTCGATCCTTTCTGCCGTTTTATATCTCTATTTTGAAGTTAGCTTTCAATTTGACATGGCTTTTAAAACACCATTGATGACGGTCTTTTTCACCACTGTCGGCTTAGGAGCCAGCTTTGCTTTGCTGATTAAGGGCGGGCCTAAAGTTTTATTATTTCTTGGCGTAGCGACTGTCTATTTACTTGTACAAAATGCCGTAGGTGTTTCTATAGCTATGGCGACAGGGTTAGAGCCATTAATGGGACTTATTGGTGGTTCAGTTACCCTTTCAGGGGGGCATGGTAATGGCGCAACTTACTCTGATTTATTTATTAATGAATACGGTTTACCTAGCAGTGTATTTGAATTAGCTATGGCTGCGGCAACTTTAGGACTCATATTAGGTGGCCTTGTTGGAGGTCCAGTAAGTAAAAGGTTAATCACAAAATATAATTTAAAACCAGACAACTCTTATCATGAAGAGCTTGACGATACTGTAACCTTTGATCCTGATGACCATGATCTAGTTACACCAAGAAAAATGATGGAAACATTATTCATTATCCTAAGCTGTATGTACTTAGGTAATATAGGATATTTAGAACTAAAGTCGGTAAATGTTGTTTTACCTGCCTTTTTAATTCCCTTATTAGTCGGTGTTATAATAACCAACCTTACTGAATTCACTAAAACCTATAAAATCAGCCGAGCGTGTATTGACCTTTGGGGCACCATGGCACTTTCAATGTTTTTAGCGATGGCATTAATGTCACTAAAAATATGGGAATTAGTCAGTTTAGCGGGGCCAATGATATTTATGATTCTCGTTCAGGCAGTGATGCTAATGCTCTTCGCTTATTTCATTACTTTTAGAGTCATGGGAAAAAACTATCACGCGGCAATAATGGCGGGTGGACACTGTGGTTTTGGCTTAGGTGCCACGCCAACGGCTGTTGCTAACATGGAGTCATTAGTTTCTCGTCATGGCCCTTCACCACAAGCTTTTTTGGTTGTGCCTCTCGTTGGGGCATTTTTTATTGATATTACCAATGCGTTGGTAATACAGTTGTATTTAAGTTTGCCATTTATGAATGGTTAAATTTTAATGAACCATTTACTGATACTTTGATTTTTAAGGGACATCATGCGCTTAAGACATATTGAAATTTTTCATGCTATCTACACGACAGGCTCAATCACCAATGCAGCAAAAATATTGCATGTGTCGCAACCTTCGGTCAGTAAAGTGTTATCTCATGCAGAGCTTCAATTAGGTTTTAACTTATTTGATCGGGTGAAAGGACGACTGCTCCCTACCGATGAAGCTGAAATGCTTTTCGGTGAAGTAGACAAAATTTATCAGCAAATGCGTTCAATTAAAAATACCTCACAAAACATTAAAAAATCTGAGTTTGGTAGTATTAGCCTAGGGGTTTCACCCGCCCTTGGTTTTGATGTCATTCCAAATGTTATTGCTAAATTCCACAAAGATTACCCTAATGTCAGCTTCGATATTCAAACCATTCATAACGACGATATGATGCAAACACTATTAGAGCACAAATGTGATTTAGCCGTTTTGTTTTCTCCTAAAACCTTGCCAGGGTTAACATCTGTTGCATTAGCTCAATCTGAACTCGTTATTGTTTACCCTAAAGACAAGTTCCCTCATTGCCCAACTAAATTAACTTTGAGCGAAGTTTGTGACTTTGAATTTATTGATATTAGTGACAGTGGCCCCTTAGCTGACATGTTATGGGCGAGAATTATGGAAGAAGATATTAATTTTAAATCTAAAATAAAAGTGCAAACCTACTTTATAGCTGCTCGATTAGTCGCCAGAGGAGTAGGCGTTTGTGTTGTCGACCGTTTTACAGCCGAAGGTAACTTAAACGATAATGTCGCTATTGCTTCTTTCGAGCCCGCTTTAACCTTTAATATAAATGCTGTTCATCTTGAAAACCGCAAGAACTCTAAGGTAATTGACGAGTTCACCCCATACTTAACCCAAGGATTATAAAGGAAGTTAATCTGGTCATAACCCAGGGTTATGACCAGTTAAAACCTTACCACTTTTAATGCATGCTCACTAAGTTATGCTCTGGATAGAAAAAATAATTATCCGCGTTTAACTTTAGGAATATTGCTATGCATATCGCTTCTCCATACTTGTTATTTATCGGTGACTCCACTGACCAACTCTCAATAAAAATGGCCCGTGGTGTTGCAGATTGGCGCCCAGAGCTTTGCATTGGTGAATATGCAGTATCTGGCTGTACGGTCTCTACTGGTATTAAACAATTGAATATCGCACAAGGTGCTCAACAAGGCGCAAAGTCATTTATTCTAGGTTTTGCTAATAGTGGTGGGATACTTGATAAAAAGTGGTTACCTTATATTTTAGAAGCTATGGACAACGGTATGGACATCGTGAGTGGCTTGCATGACAAACTAAGTGACTTTCCTGAAATTGTCGCAAAGGCTGAACAAACTAATCAGCAACTACTAGATATTCGCCATCCCAAGGCAGAGTTTGTTACCGGCACAGCGGTAAATCGTACAGGTAAAAGATTACTTACCGTAGGAACTGACTGTTCTGTAGGGAAAATGTATACCTCTCTTAGTTTAGAAAAGTCGATGAAAAAACATAATATTGATGTCGACTTTCGCGCAACAGGACAGTGTGGCATTTTAATCGCAGGTACTGGTGTCGCGATTGACTGTGTTATTTCTGACTTCTTATCAGGTGCTGCTGAAGCATTATCACCAAATAATAATAGTGAACATTGGGATATTATAGAAGGCCAAGGTTCTCTTTCCCATCCAGCATTTGCGGGGGTTAGTTTAGGTTTATTACATGGCTCTCAACCTGATGCTTTAGTTATTTGTCATGATTTAAATCGTAGTTACATGCGCGGTTTACCTCACAGTCAATTCCCGAGTATTGAAACCACCATCGCGTTAAATTTACAATCAGCAAAATTAACAAACCCTAACGTTAAAGTTGTTGGTATTACCGTTAATACTTCAAGTGTTAGCATTGAAGAAGGACAACGTATTTGTGCCAAATTAAGCGAACAATTCTCTCTTCCATGTGTGGATCCTTTAAGAGATGGTACCGATAGCATAGTGGCGACTTTGTAATGGTTATTGAAAAAGCGACAAGTAAAAAACAACCGTTTATTCATAAGCTGACGGTCAACATTTTTAATGAAAAACAACCATTAAAAAATGTATTTCGTATTGCTCGTGGTGCAAAAACTCAAGCAGATGTTATTGTTGTTACAATAGACGATGGCACACGTTGTGGCTGGGCTGAGGCTGTGCCCTATGCGCGTTATAACGAATCTATTGATATTGCTATGGAACAAGTTAATGCGCTGTCCCAAAGCGATTTATCTAATGAAAATATGAGCGAAATACTTTCGTCGTTACCCGCAGGGGCAACTCGAAATGCTCTAGATTGTGCTTGGTGGGATCTACAAGCTAAACAGCGTCATACCACTGTCGAGAAATTATTACTCCTTAAGCCTTCCCATGCATGTATTACGGCTCAAACATTAAGTATTGATACACCTGAGGCTATGGCAGAAGCAGTCGCTAAACTTAACAAACCGCCACTGGTGAAAGTTAAGCTCGATAATCAAGACATCATAGAAAAAATGACAGCCATTGCACAAGCAGCACCTGACAGTAAATTTATAGTTGATGCTAACGAAGGGTGGTCTATCGACGATTTACGCATTTGCTGCCAACAACTTAAAGCATTAAATGTCATCTTAATTGAGCAACCACTTCCTGCTGGACATGATCAAGACTTAATTGACTTTGACTCCCCTATTCCGCTTTGTGCTGATGAATCTTGCCATACTCGAGCTGAACTTGATTATTTAAAAGGACGTTATCAAGTGGTGAATATTAAACTCGATAAAACAGGTGGCTTAACCGAAGCTGTTTTATTGGCTCAGCAAGCCAAACAGCAAGGGTTCGATATTATGCTGGGTTGCATGGTAGCAAGCTCTTTAGCAATGGCACCAGCGGCATTATTAGTCAGTGAAGCTCGTTATGTTGATTTAGACGGCCCACTATTGATTCGCGATGACAGAGAGTTTGGCTTTAGCTTTGAGAAAGGAGTAATGCAGCCTCTTCCACCTATTTTGTGGGGTGGTCCTCAGACACTAAAAGCAGCGAGTAATTTACTGCGTAGTTAATTTACAGTTAACCCCTTATAGACTTCAAGTTATTGATATGTCTAAGCCCTGCTTGCAGGGCTTTTTTTTATATAAAAAAAAGACTTGAATGCAAACGTTTATTTGAACTTCATTATTCATTTTTATTGATAGAAAATATACCTACCTTAGCCGAGTGCTATCTTTTTAAAATACAAGCATAAGCATCATCAAAATATTTTGTTGATGATTTGAAAAATGAATGTTTTCAACTAAAATTAAATCTATGTTTTGCAAATTAGCCGCACGTTATGCTTGTAAATTCATCTATCAGTTTTTTCGACAAACTCAGTACCCGTTTATTCACACCTCTATTGGTTATTTTTGTTGGTGTGATTATTATTCTCCTGGTTTATGTGCCTTCAGTGACACAAAAACACACCATAGACTCGGCCATTTCTACAGCTGAAAACACCGTAAAACAATACAAAACTATTCGTGGTTATTACACAAAAAGTGTAATAAAAAAAGTGCTGGCTACTTCAGATGTCACCGCAGATTATCGTCATAAAGGTGAAGATAAAGTAATCCCCTTACCAGCAACTTTTATCCATGAAATCAGTGAAGCATTTGCGAAAAACAACATTATTACTTTAAAGCTTTATAGCCCCTATCCCTTTCCTAACCGAGCAGCCCGTAAGTTAGATAACTTTGCAAAAGAAGCTTGGGGCGCTTTAAAAGACAATACAACTAAAACATTTTCACGTGTTGAGAATATTAATGGTCGAGAAATCGTTCGTGTGGCTCTTGCCGATACTATGACACAGCAAGGTTGTGTCAATTGTCATAATAGCCACCCAGAGACCCCAAAAAATGACTGGCAGTTAAAAGATATACGCGGAATTTTAGAAGTACAACTGCCTATTGATAAACAGTTAATCAACGCTTCTCACTTAAACACAACTATCACCGTCATTGTTTTAATAGCCGTATCCTCTACTGCAATTTTGTTATTTATAATGTTTAGACGTCTAATTTCTAATCGTTTAAGGAGTGTTCACGATGCACTTCAAGAAATAGCGGATGGCGATGGCGACTTAAGCCAAAGATTAAATGAAACGCCAAAAGACGAAATCGGAAATATCGCCTCCGCATTTAATAACTTCATTGTGCAATTAGAAAAAACCATGTCAAAAATCAGCACCCAGGTCAGTCAATTAACAGAAACAACGTCTGAAATGGCTAATGTAACAGAGCAAACACAACAAGGCTCTGTAAACCAACAAGAAGTTACAGAGCAAGTATCCTGTTCGATGAACGAAATGATTTCTGCAACAAAAGAAATGGCGACTATTGTGGCAAACACAGCAAACAATAGCCAAGAAACCCAGCAACAATCAGAACATAGCCAACTGCTTATTAGTGAAAACTTGCAATCGGTTAAAGCGTTATCTATAAGTATGCAACAAGCTGCAGAGGTCGTTATTGGACTGGAAAATGACAGTCAAAATATAGGCAGTGTGCTAGATGTAATACGTGGTATTGCTGAACAAACCAATCTGTTAGCACTAAATGCTGCCATAGAGGCGGCGCGCGCAGGCGATCAAGGTCGAGGTTTTGCGGTTGTTGCCGATGAAGTAAGAACACTCGCCAGTCGAACACAAGAGTCTACTGAAGAAATTAATAAAATGATCGAGCAATTACAAAACAGTGCAAAATCTGCGGTTCAATCGATTAAAGAAGGAAATAAAAACATCAACTTAAGCGAAGATAAAGCGCAAGAAGCGCAGGAAGTTATCAGTACGGTTGGTAATGCTATTGCTTCAATTCAAGAGCAAAGTTTACAAATTTCTTCAGCAACAGAACAACAATCGTCTATTGGTGAAGAGATACACGGTAATATTGACACTATTAATCAAGTTACTCATGACTCTAATAGTAATGCTATACAACTATTTGAAATGGCTGAAGAAATAAACTTAGCGGCCAATAATATTAATAAACAACTAAAACGATTTACAAATAAATAATTAAAGACTTTATAGAAGAGCAAAGAAAGTATTTCCTTTGCTCTTTATTTGATTATTATTCTTAAAATGAGTCGCTAGGAATACGTACCCAACCTTCCATTAACACCCGCGCACTTCTGCTCATTATCGCTTTGTTAACGGTCCAAGCACCATTTACTTCACTTGCTTGTGCACCAACCTTAAGTGTTCCTGATGGGTGACCAAAAATTACCGACGCTGAAGCTTCTCCTTCAGCATTATTTGCCGCAAGAGCAACTAAAGTCCCAGGAATAGCCGCGGCAGTTCCTATCGCAACTGCCGCTGTCCCCATCATGGCATGGTGTAGTTTTCCCATTGATAAGGCACGAACATGTAAGTCGATTTCGTTCGCTGAAACAGATTTACCGCTAGAGGTCACATAATCTTGCGCTGATGAAACAAAGGCGATCTTGGGTGTATGTTGGCGATCTTGTGCTTCTGAAAGTTTTGTAATCAAACCCATTTTAATAGCACCGTAAGCACGAATGCTTTCAAAACGCTCGAGTGCCGCAGGGTCACCATTGATCGCTTCTTGAAGCTCAGTTCCGGTATAGCCAATTTCTTCCGCATTTAAAAAAATGGTAGGAATACCAGCGGTGATCATAGTGGCTTTAAGTGTAGCCGCTTGAAATGTTCCAATAGCAGGTACTTCCAGTTCATCAACTAAATTTCCCGTTGGAAACATTGCTTCTGAGGGATCAACTGGCGCGATAAACTCAACAGGTACTTCTGCTGCAGGAAAAGTAACACCATCTAACTCAAAGGCACCGGTCTCTTGTACTTCTCCATGAGTGATTGGCACCTGAGCAATAATGGTCTTTGAGATGTTCTTCTGCCAAATACGAACCGTACAAATACCATTTTCAGGAATTCGTGTCGCATCAACAAGACCCGAGTTAATAGCAAATGAACCAACCGCTGCGGTTAAGTTACCGCAGTTTCCACTCCAATCAACAAAAGCCTTATCGATAGCCACTTGACCAAATAAATAA
>Ga0209292_1000618_pt1 | contig 45730 bp, 32 predicted proteins | sample GOMGulsemesocosm_2_FD_184634 | JGI IMG/M metagenome (GOLD analysis project Ga0209292, IMG submission 184634) | Methane-oxidizing microbial communities from mesocosms in the Gulf of Mexico - GOM9C Gulf of Mexico (SPAdes) (version 2) | ecosystem: Environmental > Aquatic > Marine > Cold seeps...
ATTCAAGTGAAACTGAAAATATCGACCAATTAGGTTTTTTGTTCAAGCAAGGACAAATAAAATCATCTAGTTTTGATTTTTATCAAAACTTAGCGACCAGTTTTATAGAGCAAAAGGGATTCCCCATTGCGCTTATTGCTAAAATTAAAACTAACGATACCTTGAGTTTTTTCACCCCTGTATTACAAATAGAAGATAATTTTAACAGAGCAGATCCTCAGCAACGTAATGTTTTGCATTATTTATTTACTAACAATCAATTGGCAGAAGCCAGCACTCAACCACCATTTAATTATTTACGCTCTATGATGTTATTTGGCAGTAACACGGCATTACGTAGTGGGATATGCCAACGTGATCAACAAAATTTAACGCCTATTGAGAGCTATTTATTTGTAAATAAAAACTTCAGCCTTATTAGCTAATCATGAACTTACTGCTTTATTAGCATTAATAGAAATTGAAAGTAAGCAACAAGCAGTAGAGAAAACAAATTACCCACTTAGTATTCGAGCCTTGAAAATATTGTGTCTAAATCAAGAGCATATACCAAACCATGAATTACAGCGCATTATGTTAATTGCCACTTATTACTCCATATCGATTCATCAAGTTGTAAGTGATATTCGCCAAGTATCTGTAACCTAGTGTTAATACCTGAACGTCATGAGTTATAAAGTGATCAATTTTCATTCAAACACACTTATTATAATTTGTTCAAAAATGCGTGATGCTATTTTAAGGGCTATGTCGGTGATGATGTACTTTTGATAAATATAGCTATAACTACCCCATTTACTGTTGTTCTTTTTACAGTAAGTTTCTTTTTTGGCAGATACAGCCAATAGAAAGTTATTCTTCTGGTGTCTCTAATTTTTTATAACGAAAAGATCTAGATATAATTTCACCACCAACAGCATGGGTTAATGAGTGACTTAGTGATATTCACCAATACTTCGCCTATTTCTTTGCCTATATAATGAAATAAATAACTCATTAAAGTTCAGCAGTTCTATTCCGCAACCAACTCACCATTGGTTAAATAAGCAACTAACCAACCAGTTTTAGCTCAGTTTTTATCCTCGGCACACTGCATTATGAAAAAAAGAAACAAAACTTTAGCATAATGTTAAAAAGTAGTTGACGTGAGAAAAGAAAAACAGTTTAATACGCCCCGTCTTAACGAGGTAGCGAAATACAGCCGAGTTAAACATGTTTAGCCCCGATAGCTCAGTTGGTAGAGCAGAGGATTGAAAATCCTCGTGTCCCTGGTTCAAATCCGGGTCGGGGCACCATTTTACAGAAGTGGTGCTCATTTGTTATTTAGTTAATAATATAAGCATTATTTCGGTGCCAAAAGTATTTAGGTTGTTTACATTAAACTTAAATATTGCACACAGCTTTGTGTGCCGACTTAGCTCAGTTGGTAGAGCAACTGACTTGTAATCAGTAGGTCGCCAGTTCGATTCCGGCAGTCGGCACCATTCATTCTCTTATGAGAAGAAACGAAACCTTAACAGCAATGTTAAGGTTTTTTTTCGTCTAAAATATATCAATAGCCCTACTGATTGAATCAGTATCTCAGTAACGTGCAGCAGTTCGATTCCGGCAGTCGGCACCATTCATAACGAAGCCTCAGCATTTATGTTGAGGCTTTTATATTGCCTAAAATTTACTTTCCTTTGAAGAGCAATAGCACTACTGATTGAATCAGTAACTCATTAACGTGCAGCAGTTCGATACCCACAGTCGGCACAATTCATTTGTTTTGCAAAGGTATTATCACTTAACCTATTGAGCAATAAATACTTGTATATAAGTGCCCTAAACAAATCAATTAAAGACATAAATTAATGACTTAATATGGGGACAAGCTTATTTTAAGCCTCCAACGTTTTACCTTAAGAATATAAGTGCTTTTTACAGATTTTTTCTATTTTAATGGTACAATGCGCGCAATTTTCTAATAATGATGAGAAGCCTAATATTAAGCCAAGTGCTATAGCCGCTTCTCTACTATTTACTTAACAGGTACTTTGCATGTCTGTACAGCAACAGCAGGTCGATCTTCGTCGCACCTTTGCCATCATTTCTCATCCCGATGCGGGTAAAACCACCATCACCGAAAAAGTACTTTTGTTTGGACAAGCCTTACAAAGAGCAGGAACGGTAAAAGGTAAAAAATCAGGTCAACACGCAAAATCTGACTGGATGGAAATGGAAAAAGAACGTGGTATCTCAATTACCACCTCGGTAATGCAATTCCCTTACAATAACTGTTTAGTAAACTTACTTGATACGCCTGGTCATGAAGACTTCTCTGAAGATACCTACCGTACGCTTACCGCTGTTGACTCATGTTTGATGGTGATTGATGTTGCCAAAGGTGTTGAAGCACGTACGGTAAAGTTAATGGAAGTAACGCGTCTTCGTGATACGCCAATAATTACTTTCATGAACAAAATGGATCGCGATGTACGGGACCCAATGGAAGTCATGGATGAAGTTGAAGATGTATTAAAAATAAAATGTGCAGCTATTACTTGGCCAATAGGTATGGGTAAAGAATTTAAGGGTATTTATAATATTCTTGAAGACGAAATTGTTTTATATCAATCTGGCCTTGGTCACATGATTCAAGAAGAGCGCATTATAAAAGGTCTTCACAACCCTGAACTTGATAAAATTATTGGTAGCTATGCTGAAGATTTACGTGAAGAATTAGAACTTGTTTCTGGTGCCTCACATGAATTTAATTTAGAAGAGTTCCTAAAAGGTGAATTAACACCAGTATTTTTCGGTACTGCACTTGGTAACTTTGGTGTTGACCACATGCTTAATGGTTTGACTAAATGGGCGCCTAAACCATTACCACGCAAAACAGATTTACGTGAAGTAGTTGCTACTGAAGAGAAATTTTCGGGTTTTGTTTTTAAAATACAAGCCAATATGGATCCGAAACATCGTGACCGTATTGCATTCATGCGTATTTGCTCTGGCAAGTATGAAAAAGGCATGAAAATGAAACAAGTACGCCTTGGCAAGGATGTAAAAATTGCCGACGCAGTAACTTTTATGGCTGGCGATCGTTCGAACGTTGAAGAGGCTTATGCTGGAGATATTATCGGTTTACATAACCACGGTAGTATTCAAATAGGCGATACCTTCACTGCCGGTGAAATGATGAAATTTAGCGGTATACCTAACTTCGCACCTGAAATGTTCCGCCGTATTCGTTTACGTGATCCATTAAAAGCGAAACAATTACAAAAAGGTTTGATTCAGTTATCTGAAGAAGGTGCTGTTCAAGTCTTTAGACCTTTCATTAACAACGATATGATTGTTGGCGCAGTTGGTGTATTACAGTTTGAAGTTGTTGTACAACGATTAAAAACTGAATACAAAGTTGATGCTATTTACGAAGCTATTAGTGTTGCGACTGCGCGCTGGTGTACTTGTGATGATGAACGAACCTTAGAGCAGTTTAAGAAAAAATCAGGTGATTACTTAGCACTAGATGGTGGTAATAACTTAACCTATATAGCACCGACTATGGTTAATTTATCACTAGCGCAAGAGAGAAACCCAGACATAGTATTCCACTCGACCCGTGAACACTAATTTGGCTTTCTAGTTTGTCATTTTTCGGCGTTGCTTAATCATTTTTATTCAGTCACTTAGTGTACTAAGCTCCCTTATAAAAATGACTAAGCGCCTTGTAAAAGTAAGCAAACTACTTTGCCAAAGGCCACTAAGTATTAAAATATTTTTGATAACGTTCTTAATCGAACATCAGAGATAATACAAATAAACGTACTAGCTGTGAGTTACGCATTCTCGCAGTTAGTTGGTTCAAGGCAGAAGAAAACGCGCGGAGTTGACGTTAGTCAATGAGCACGATTGATGAATGATTTGAGCCAAATAACAAAGAGAATGAGACAACGAAATGAATATTAAGAATATTTTGAGTGAAAAAGTCAGCGCGGCTATGGTTGCTGCGGGCTTACCGATAGGTACTAACCCTGCGCTAAGTTTATCTAACCGCCCAGAATTTGGTGATTATCAAGCCAATGGTGTTATGGGCGCAGCTAAAAAACTAAAAACGAACCCACGTGAGTTAGCCACTAAGGTTGTTGCTGAGTTAGACCTAGATGGTATAGCTAGCAAAGTTGAACTAGCTGGCCCTGGTTTTATTAATATCCATTTAAGTGATGACTGGTTAGCTGCACAATTAAACCACGTTGCCCAAGATGACAACATTGGCGTAGCACAGCGAGGCATTTCTGCTGATGATAAGCAGCAAACAGTCGTTGTAGATTATTCAGCACCTAACCTTGCTAAAGAAATGCATGTTGGTCATTTACGTTCAACCATCATTGGTGACGCCGTTGTACGCGCACTAGAATTTCGTGGTGACAAAGTTATTCGTCAAAACCACATGGGCGATTGGGGCACACAATTTGGTATGTTGATCGCGCATTTAAGCGATAAACTTGCTAGCGATGAAGTGGCTGAAACAGCTCTTGCCGATTTAGAAAACTTTTACCGAGAAGCTAAAGTTCGCTTTGATAACGAAGAAGGGTTTGCCGACAGAGCTCGTGCAGACGTTGTTAAGTTACAAAGTGGTGATGAAAGTTGTGCCAAGTTATGGCAACAATTTATTGATATTTCAATCACCCACAGTGAAGAAATTTACGCTAAATTAAATGTATCATTGCAACGCTCAGACATTATGGGCGAAAGCGCATATAACGATGATTTGTCTGCCGTGATTGATGAGTTAATGGCGAAAGAGATTGCCGAAGAAAGCCAAGGCGCTAAAGTTGTTTTTATTAATGAAATGGCTAACAAAGATGGTGAAGCACCGGTATTTATAGTACAAAAATCAGGTGGCGGTTTCCTATACGCTACTACTGATTTATCAGCGTGTCGCTACCGTAGTGGTAAGCTAGCAGCTGATCGCATCATTATATTTACTGACGCTCGTCAAGCACTACACTTTAAACAAGTTGAGATTGTTGCCCGTAAAGCTGGCTTCTTACCGGACAATGTCGGTTACCAACATTGTCCGTTTGGTATGATGATGGGTGATGATGGCAAGCCATTTAAAACCCGTACTGGTGGTACTATCAAGTTAGCAGAATTACTTGATGAAGCTATCGTTCGTGCAGCTGCGTTAATCAAAGAGAAAAATCCAGAAATTACTGATGCTGATTTAACTGAAATATCAAAGAAAGTTGGTATTGGTGCGGTTAAGTTTGCCGATTTATCGAAAAACCGTACCAGTGATTACATTTTCAACTGGAAAACGATGTTGAGCTTTGAAGGTGCTACAGCCCCTTATTTACAATATGCTTACTCTCGTATTCAAAGCATATTCTCTAAAGCAGGAGTAGTAAAAAATGATGCTGCCATCAACATCATTGAACCACAAGAAAAAGCTTTAGCATTAAAATTATTACAACTTGAAGATGTTATTGATGCTGTGATTAGTGAAGGCACGCCTAACTTGTTATGTAATTATTTATACGAGCTAGCTAGCCTGTACATGAGTTTTTATGAAGCCTGTCCTATTCTTAAAGAAGGTATCAGCGATGAGGTTAAAGCCTCACGTTTAGCTTTATGTAAAGTTATTGCCGATACCTTGAAACAAGGCTTAGATATTTTAGGCATAGAAGTAATGGAGCGCATGTAACGATCTAAATTTAGGCCTATTTAGCGTAATTGATTCGTCAAAGGTACTCACTGACTATCGTCAGCTCCGTGCATTTTCCTTTCACTTACGCTAACTAGTTATAAATTAATACCGTTAATTATGTTCTAATAAAGCAAAAAGTAATCGATAAAAAGTAAAAACATTCTCAACCAAGATTGATCAAGGAGGCAGTGATGAAGTTTACCGATAGTCATTGCCACCTTGATAACCAAGAATTCAATAAACAGCTACCTAGCTTATTAACACAGTGCGCTAAGTTAGCTATCAACCGTATAATCATTCCTGCAATTTCCCCTGATAACTTTAATAACGTACTTACCTTAGCTAAGCGGCATCGTAATAAACCTATTCGGCTTTATGCTTGTTTAGGCATTCACCCATGGTTTTTAGACGGATTAAATAACGCCCACCTCGAACAATTAGCTGCTAAGGTAACCCTAGAAAAAAGTAACATTGTTGCCATTGGTGAAACCGGCATAGATGGCGCAAATATCAAGCGAAGTGATGAACCGATAAAAGAGTTGGCAAAACAGCAACATTTTTTTGATTTTCAACTTAACCTTGCTAAGCAAAATGATTTACCCGTAATAATCCATCATAGGCAATCTCATCAATATATTGTTCCCATGTTGAAACAATATAAACTCGCACGTGCTGGTGTTGTTCATGGATTTTCGGGGAGCTATCAACAAGCAAAAGATTACCTAGATTTAGGTTTTAAGCTCGGTATTGGCAGTACCATTACCTATTCACGCGCTAAGAAAACTATAAACACTGTTAAGCGTTTACCTATTGAAAGTTTAGTATTGGAGACCGATGCACCATCAATGCCGCTAAGTCCCGAAGTAATGGATACTGACGTCAGAAGTAAAAGCCTTATGGTTCAAGAAGTAGAAAACCCAGAAGTACCAGCTAACTCTCCTGTCAATCTGATCAAGGTTTTCGATGTATTAGCTACTATCCGAACAGAGAGTCCCGAAGCATTAGCCGAGCAACTTGAGCATAATATCGAACAGGTTTTCTTCAAGTAAATCCTCTCACCGTTCAATATTCCTGTTTCTACATGCTTGAGCATATTAAATCGTAACGAACAAGTTAGACTTTTTCAGATTCTTGGCTTAGGCGATAACCTCGCCTACTGAAGCGATTTAATCCTCGAGTAAGTAAAAAGCCAATCACACCAGCTAATAGCAACATTAAACGCTGCAAAGACTGCTGTTCTTCGTCTGCTTTAGCTAATATATTAATTAAATAAGACTGCTCGATAGTGAATCGTAAATAGCCGTGAAGTTTATAGTTGCTTGAATCTGTATGCCTAACCTCTTCAACAAAAGGCGTGAATGTATCTGTTAAGTTACGTTGATGCGGCGAAATACCATAAAGATCATTAATACTTTTAGCTTTGCCAGAAGTAAGAGCATTGCCTTGTTTGTCTTTTTCCACCGAAACACTTGATACTAATAAGGCTCCTGAAGCATCATATAAATGTGCTTGTTTAACAAAGTTAACTTTTGTTAAACCATCGAGATAACGTTTTAAAAAACTTTCTCGGTCTTTTTTATTATCATGCGTCTGCTCAAGAATAACAGCAGCACCAGCAATAGCTTGCTGAAGTTGCTGCTTAGCAATATAGTTAAAATGTGCCTTTAAATTATCACTATTTTTCCCGCCACTAGCCTGCAAGATACTCATCAGTACTATGATAAGCAAAATCGCACTAGCTAATTGCAGAATTTTATTATAAATCGACGATAATTTAGGGTATAAAGGCTGTTCGGTTTGCTTCATAAAAACACAGATGACTATTTTAGACCATTGATAGTGTCACTATAGTTAGATTATGAACTGTTGTGAAGTTTATTATTTTAAGATACCCAAGCCACTTTAAGATGCGTGTTTCAGCTGAATCCTGCATCTTCATGTGGCTTGGGTATAAATCCAATACCCTAGAGAGCTAACGTGTCTTATATCGCCAATGTTTTACCCCTATCGCTTAAACAGTATTTAGCGCAAGAACTAACTAATGTTCAATTACCTGTCTCCTTTGACCTGTCAGAGCAAGCAGTCACTTTAGGTGATGATACCCTCTCAGAAACGTCTGAAAAAGTACCAGTAGAGCTCGTCGTATTCCAGCAACTTTCATTGTTGCAGCTATTGGCACTTCAAGATAATACCCAGATTAAAATTACAACACTTACCACAATTAACGACCGCAATAATCAAACCAGTTGTCGCTTTCAAGTAAACTGCACTAACTTTATTCAAGCACGTAAAGCCTTAGCAGACTTTGCCCTAGCTAATAACATTGAAGCGGCTTTAGTAACGCAAGTTCCTACCCTAAGTAAGCCTGGCTTGTTAGTGATGGATATGGACTCAACCACAATAGAGATTGAGTGTATTGATGAAATTGCCAAATTAGCCGGTGTTGGCGAAGAAGTGGCAGAAGTAACCGAACGTGCTATGTTGGGTGAACTCGATTTTGCACAAAGCTTACATCAACGTGTAGCAACATTAGCTAATTCACCCGAAAGTATATTAAGTGATGTCGCCAAAAACATCCCATTAATGGCTGGATTAAAGCCGCTGATTTTAGAACTGAAAAAACATAACTGGCGAATAGCTATTGCTTCAGGTGGCTTTACTTATTTTGCGGATCACTTAAAAGATACCTTAAAATTAGATGCTGCGTTTGCTAATACACTTGAAATTGTCGATGGTAAACTTACAGGTAAAGTATTAGGTGGTGTGGTAGATGCGCAAGTTAAAGCCGATTCGCTAGCCATTTTAAGTAAAGAGTATCAAATACCACAAAACCAAACGGTTGCTATGGGTGATGGTGCTAATGACTTAGTGATGATGGCTGCGGCAAGTTTTGGTGTTGCTTTTCACGCTAAACCCATTGTTCTAGCACAAGCTGACAGTAGCATTAATGAGCAAGGTTTAGACTGCCTTTTACATTGGTTAGCCTAAGTATTTAGACCCGTTAAAATGAGATAAACTTAACGTAAGCTATTTTTGATGCTAATTATTAGCATCAAAAATATTAACTGCCTTAGTTAACTCTAGTTAGCTAAAGCATGCCTCAATAAAGTTTCTTGCGTTACATCCATTAGCTGAACTACCCCTGCAACACTATATATTTCCTGTTCTAGTTGTTTACCTCTATGTATCGCATAAGAGCCGATATAAGCCAACTCAGGATTTAAATGCTCCATGTGCGCTTCATCTGTACGCGACAGTTTTAATTGTAAACTGTAAAAATCACCTTGCTTCAAAGATTTTTTAATAAAGAAGCTTCTCATCTGTGGAGTATTTAATTCACTCGCCTGCTTTATCGTGACCGATTTTTCAATATCACTAATACTTGGGTTAATGGCAATATAAATTAACTCACTAACGGCAGTATCACTTGCCAATAGCTTTTTCATATATTGATCGATTAAATTACTGATCTGAAGATCACCTAGTATAGGATATAAATTATGATAACCATGCCTATCGCTCAACCGTAACATGGCTGCCAATAAACTCTTATGGCTTTGATGACCGTGTTGCCCTGCGACTATGCTTTCTACTTTATAGCGACTACCACTTGATTGCACCATTGCCGTAGGTATTACCATATTTACAGCGTACAAGGTTCTTAAGGCACCTGATAAACCAGGTGTTAACATGGCATACTCATCCGGCGTTAATTTGGTTTTATTCTTATCAATTAACAGCTTAAAAAACGACCTACCTATGTGTTGGTGCTCTTTAACAGACACGCGTAAATTTACCACACGTTTATTTTTACTTATCCTCATGACCTTATAAGGCAATTGCTTAAGGTCGAAAGCTGAAGTTATTTTTTGCAGTTTGGGAAAACTTAAAAATACAATATCATTTTTAGAAAGTGTCGCAGCATCTTCTAATTCAATTTTCAGTCCCGAGACAGAGAAGTCCGCCGACTGCCCAGCCCAATTTAATTCTCCACATTCAATAACGACTGGAGTCTGGTATTTAAACCTTATTTCTTGACGTTGATGGCCGAAACCTAATGTTATTTCATCCACTTGGTTTTCGTTACTACTGTATTTATGGCCAAAATTTTTCAACCTATCAAGATCAATACCTGTATAACCTAGCGCTTGGTAATCACTAATTTCACTTGAGTTGGTAACATCCGTTGCTGTTACAGCACAAGGCAGGTTAGCCAGAATATTATTAACTTCATCGGTTAGAGGAGGGTTTATATAGTTTTGTTGTTTAGTCATAGCCGTTGATAAAGTAAAAGGCGAATAAGCTTGCTTTGGGTTCACTTCATGAAATTTTAATGCGGTGATAGCAAAGGTACTTTTACTGGCAGCAAACGCTAAGAATTGCATAAAAAAAGCACTATCGTCTTTCAGTTGCTCTTCATCAACAGTATAGAAAAATTTATGGCCTTTATGCTGATGAATAAAGCTAAAAACTAATAAATCTTTACCATGCTGCTGTAGGACTTGTAACCGTTGAAAGCGCTCTACATTAATAAGGTAATGCAATGCCGAACGATTTTTATCATCTCGCCAATATTGATATACTTTTTGATTGTTTTTAGTTGTTAAAGCATAGCGCGGCGTAGCTTTTGCTTCATTACCATTAGCACTATGCATGAAGACAACCAATTCATTTAATTTAACTAATGCATACTGCTCAAGGCTTCTCGCTTGTAACGCGACTAAACTATTATCTAAATTGATTTTATAACGACGTTTATTTCCTTGGATATAACCCAGTAAGAAACGTTCAAAACCATCATTTTCAAGGATATCAACACGCTGACAACCTATGATCTGCGTACCAGAATCACGTAAGGAATTTTTAACTTCAAAATAAAATAAAGTTCCTTTACTAAATTGAAACTCTTGCTCTAAGCCGGTAAATGCTATGGTTAATTGATCACCTTTAAATAAACCAATTTCATTAATGAGTTTAAATTTAATGCCTCTTACACTTATATCGATGCTACTTGTCGTTATCGGCTCTTTATTATCTACCGTTAGTGTAATACCAATAGCAAAGTTCATTCGCTCTTCAGCACGATTAGGGTAATTTTCTAAGAGGTTAAGTTTGGCTGGGTATTGAAGCTTTTCTGTCCCTGACTTCTTATTCTTACTGCTATTATCAACAGCACTTAGTGTTTTTTTGTCATTTTGATAAAGATTACGGAAGCTGTTCTTAGCATCTTTGACTTCTTCATAAACACCAAAAGTATAACCGCCATAAATAGCAGCACTATCTTTGAAAGCAGCAATGGCAACTTCATCTAAAAAATGTGCTTGGCCTTGAAAGTCAAATAACTGACATTCACCATTCACTAAACCACGTAAATCAATTGCACGTGTGCAAGCACCTGCTAAACGTTTTAATTCCATTTTCAATAAAAAACGTTCATTCCTAGTGAGGTGATCTGTCACCTCACTAAAGCTAGCTTCAAAACTCTGCTTATTCACTTTTCCACGAAAATCTTCAATGATTTTATGATGTTTGCTGAAATCTTTATTCATAGTGTTATTATTTATTTCTCTTATAGCAAAAATTTTAATCGCTATATGTAGTTTTATTAATAGCGAACAATAATTATCGCTATTTTTAGCTTAGACAAAAAATCAAAATCAATATAATCTATTCAACTTTATCATTAAAAACCAAGCAATTTCCATGCCTCTCAATAACTTTACACATAAAAGGCGGTTAATTGCACCCTATTGTATTTTATTGATAACCACATAGTTAGTATATACCCAAGTAACTTGAAGGTGCTCGTTTCAGGATTCCTGAGCCAATCATGACCAAGACGTCTACTTTTATTAATGGTTATTCAGGAGAATTTCTTCTGCATTCTCTAATAAGCTACATCCATGTAGCGTCCTTAAGAAAGGAGACAACGAAGTGAATGGTGGGCTCAGAAATCCCCGCAGGGCTGGTTTAAAAACGATTTATACAGCGTTATTGATTTCGACAATGGAACAACCATTATCTTCAGTCAAATCCTTATCTAAATACGTTTTTAATTCCAGCTGAATCAGGCACCTTCATGTTTCTTGGATATAATTAGCATAATACATCTGTGATGACACATCCTTATTGCAGGTATTTTATCGTTTAAAGGTAGGTAAAATCTAGATGGCAAAAGCAGTAAAGTTAGAATTTGTATGCACCGATTGCGGCATGAGCTTCACTCAATGGCAGGGGCAATGCCGTTGCGGGGCATGGAATACCTTGGTAGAAATGAAAATACCAAAATCAGCAAGTAAAAACAGCTCTACTCGCACAAATACTGGCGGTTATGCTGGCTTAACAGGTGGTGGCTCTAAAAAAATAAACGAAATAAAAACTACTGACGCAGAAAAGCAGCTTACTGGCATTGGCGAACTTGACCGTGTGCTTTGTGGCGGTGTAACAACAGGCTCTGTCAATATTATTTCAGGCGATCCTGGTGCAGGAAAGACCACGTTACTTTCAGATCTTGTTGCTCGCATGTCACAAACAACCGCCTCGTTATATTGTACGGCTGAAGAGTCACTGTCCCAATTCAAAAATCGTGTGCAGCGTTTAAAGCTAGACTATAACGAAGAAAATCTTTATTTACTCTCTGAAACCAGCGTTGAGTCTATTATCGAAGAATTAGACAAAAATAAAATTAAATTTGCCGTGATTGACTCAATTCAAGCAGTAGTCACTGAGAATGCAAACGGTAGCCCAGGCTCTCCTTCTCAGGTTAAAGGTGCCGCTCAAGCGTTAACGCAATATTGTAAACAAAACGATGTCACCATGTTTCTTATTGCCCATGTTAATAAAAATAATGAAATTGCTGGCCCACAAACATTAGTACATATTGTTGATGCACTTTTACATATTGATACCAATGACGGTCAAATTCGCACCCTTAGAGCGAATAAAAACCGTTTTGGTGATATAGATACCGTTGGTATATTTAAAATGTGTGAACGCGGTATGCTCAGTGTAGACAACCCAAGCGAGATATTTTTATCTGGCTCTAGCACTGAATCTCCAGGATCCACGATTACTTGCATTCGCAAAGGTAACAGAAACTTACTTTTAGAGATTCAATGTTTAACCACTGAAACCGAAGCTGAATTTCCACAGCGTGTTTGTGTTGGTTTGAACATGAACAGAATAAAAATGTTAACCGGCATACTACGTAAACATACTAAAACAAAAATATTTCACGATACTTTTTTTAATATTGTCGGTGGTTTAAAGATTGATGAGTCTGAAACGTGTATCGATCTAGCGTTGGTATCAGCACTGTTAAGTAGTCTGAACGACTTTGTCATTCCTAGAAATACCTGCATTATGGGTGAACTAAGTTTAAATGGCGATGTGAGGCCGATAGATAGCGGTGTACCACGCGTTAAAGAGGCAGCACAACATGGCTTCACCGAAATATATATTCCTTATCGTAATTACCATAAATCAATGGAAGGACTAGGCGCTAATATCAAGGCAGTTAAAACCATACATGAACTCATTGAATTGATAAAATAGCGATTAAAAACGTATAACGTGCCGTTTAACTGACATAAACGGCACATTATAGAATTAATTTTTTATTAACAAAACTTGCACTCAACGCCAGTTTTAAAGACAATGCCGGTCATAAAATTTGATCTTGGCGTTATACCCCCCCCACAAGACCACCTATTAATATTAACTAAAAAATAACTTAATAAGATAACTTTCCTATGAAATTTACTGTTAAAAAAGCACTTATTGCCCTTGCTTGCTCATTAGCCTTACCGCTAAATGTAAATGCAATTGATGAGAATAACAAAGCGACACCCGTTGCGACAAACACAAAAAAATTAACCATTGAACGCATTTATAGTTCACCTTCTCTTAATGGCCAAACACCCAAGTCGTTAAAATTTTCTCCTGATGGAACACGGGTGACTTACCTACAAGGTAAAAGCGATGACTTACATCGTTACGATTTATGGGAATACAATTTATCTAGTAAAGAAAATAAACTATTAGTTGATTCTCAGTCACTCTTTAGTGGTCCCGAGAATTTATCTGATGAAGAAAAAGCCCGTCGTGAACGTCAGAGAATATATGGCGTTGGCATCATGGAATACCAATTCTCACAAGATGGTAGTGCATTATTGTTTCCGCTTAATGGTGATATTTACTATTACCATTTAACGACGAAAATGGCTAAACGTTTAACTGAGACAGTTGGTTTTGAAACTGATGTTAAGTTTTCCCCCAAAGGTAACTTTGTTTCATATATTCGAGAGCAAAATATCTATGTGTTAGATATTTCTTCTGGTGAAGAGCGTCAATTAACCATCGATGGTACTGGTACCATTAAAAACGGTATGAGTGAATTTGTTGCTCAAGAAGAAATGTCACGCATGACTGGTTATTGGTGGTCGCCTAATGAAAAACATATTGCTTTTTTACGTGTTGACGAAACACCAGTACAAACCGTTATTCGTAACGAGATATATGCTGAAAAAATTGAGTTAATTGAACAACGTTACCCTGCAACAGGTACTAATAATGTTCATATTCAATTAGCGGTTACTGATATTAAAGGCAAAAGAATTCGCTTTGTCGATCTTGGCGATAATCAGGATATTTATATTCCCCGAGTAAAATGGCTTAGTGACAGTAAAAAATTATCATACCAATTACAAAGTCGTGATCAAAAAACATTAGTATTAAAAACCTATAATATTAAAAAGCGTCGCCAAAAAACTTTATTAACCGAAAAATCTAGCCATTGGATTAACTTACATAAAGATTTAACCTTCTTAAATGATAATAAAACCTTTATTTGGGCATCTGAGCGTGACGGCTACAAGCACCTTTATCACTATAATCTTAAGGGTGAGTTAATATCGCAATTGACTAAAGGCGAATGGGTTGTAGATTCATTAACACGTATCGATGAAAAAAATGGTTGGCTTTACTTTACCGGTCGTGCTGATACGCCACTTGAACGCCATTTATATAAAGTGCCTCTTAGCGGTAAATCTCCTGAAAATGTACAGCGAATTACCAAACGTAATGGCTTTCATAACATCAACTTTAGCGCTACCAGTGAAAGCTATATTGACAGTTTCTCTAATACTAAAACTCCTAAGCAAGTGAGCTTGCACGCTGCTAATGGTGATCATATTACTTGGTTAGCAGAAAATAAAGTAACGCCTGAACACCCTGTAGCTCCTTATTATGATGCGTTAGTTATGCCTGAATTTGGCTCTTTAAAGTCTGATGACGGACAAGCTAATTTACACTATAAGATCTATAAACCTAAAAACATGCAACCGGGTAAAAAACACCCTGTTATTGTTAGGGTTTATGGTGGTCCTCACGCTCAACGAGTGACTAATTCATGGCAAGGAGCAGATATGACTCAGCACATGCTTGCGCAAGGTTATATTGTTTATCAGCTTGATAATCGTGGTTCTAACTATCGTGGCACTGCTTTTGAGTTTCCTATTTATGAAGAGCTTGGCAAAGTTGAAGTAGACGACCAAATTACCGGTGTAAAGTATTTACACACGCTACCTTATGTTGATAAAGAACGTATTGGTATTTTTGGCCATTCATACGGTGGTTACATGGCGTTGATGACGATGTTCAAAGCTGGGGATTATTTCAAAGCGGGTGTTAGTGGCGCGCCAGTGACCGATTGGATGCTCTATGATACACATTATACTGAGCGTTATTTAAATCACCCTAAACTCAATGCTGCTGGCTATCAGAAAAGTAGTGTGTTTCCTTATGTTTCAGGCTTAAGTGGCCCATTAATGGTTTATCACGGAATGGCTGATGACAACGTATTATTTACCAACACCACAAAGTTGATTAAAGCCTTACAAGATGAAGGGAAGTTATTTGAATTAATGACCTACCCAGGCAGTAAACATAGTATGCGTGGTAAAAAAGTGAAAGTGCATTTAAATGCTACTATCATGGACTTTTTTGATAGGCACTTCAAAAAGTAATAATTACACCCTTATTGCTTAACTAATGACTAATTTATAAAGCGAGTCGTTTAATAATCGACTCGTTTTAAACCTCTTCATATTATCCCCCTCAATTAGGCTAAAACCACAAAAACACTAATAAGAATATAAACAAATACTTACTAACCATTCTCACTGCCATTTATAGTGTACTTAAAAGAAATAGTAATCGAATTACCCTACCAAACACCAAACACCAAACACCAAACAAGTATTAGGCTCACAGTTAGCTAGTACACCAAAAAAATCATCTCGATTGTTTAAAAAGTTAAAATTAAATGGCCTTATTACCGAATCAGTTTATTGCATCACAGTCTCTGACTTTAATGGCCTGTGAAAAGAAATAAACATGGTACCTACTATTTTTCAAAAAAGTCACTACAATTTAAAAAGCTAATTAATGAATATCAAAAAAACGCCGTTAACACTCAGCACTTTTTTAGCTTTTTATTAGCATTTTTCATGCCCAAACATAAAAAATAGAGCAAAAAAAACGATTACATTTAATTGCATTTATCTACCTTTTTTCTATTGCATTTTTATGACTGAAGGAGGATTATGAAGATGAAGACAAAGTTGAAGATAACAAAAGAGGTAAGACTATGAAGATTAAAATTTCTGGACACCACGTTGAAATAACTGAAGGTATCAAGCAATCTATCGAGAATAAGTTTGCAAAAATCTCTAAGCATTATCCCTCCCTTATGGAGATTGACTCAACCATTACTGTTGAGCCAAATCAGCAAAAATTAGAAGTTACCACCTTATATGAAGGAGCTAAAGTAACGGTAAATGCTTCAGACAAACAGCTCTACGTAGCTATTGCTAAAGTAACTAAAAAACTACAAGCCGCTCTTGCGCATCGTAAGGGACTATTATCAGCCAAATTCAATAATAAGTTTGTTGTTCCACAAACAGATTTATACCAAGCCGCTCCATAAACTCGGCTAACAACTTGTTATAAAGAATATAATAACAAGTCATTTACTAACAAAAAGGCTGCATCTTGTATTACAAGCTGCAGCCTTTAACGTTTTATATGACTAACTTTACTCTGGCTCATAATCTAAGTTTGCTGACAACCAACGCTCAGCTTGTTCTATGGTCATGCCTTTACGTGCAGCATAATCAAGCACCTGATCTTTAGCTAATTTTGCCACAGCAAAATACTTAGACTCAGGATGAGAGAAATACCAACCACTTACCGCTGCACCTGGCCACATGGCATAACTTGAGGTGAGATCCATATCAATGTTTTCTTTAACATTAAGTAATTCCCACAACAAACCTTTTTCAGTATGCTCTGGACAAGCAGGATAACCTGGCGCAGGGCGAATACCTTGATAACTTTCGCGAATTAACGCGTCATTATTAAGATCTTCATCCGGTGCAAAACCCCAGTATTCTTTCCGTACTTTTTCATGTAAATATTCAGCGCTTGCTTCGGCTAATCTATCAGCAACGGCTTTAAGCAATATTGAGTTGTAGGCATCATGGTCTGCATCATAAACCTTTACTAAGTCTTCAACACCAAAACCTGCTGATACCGCAAAAGCGCCGACATAATCTTCAATGCCAGAATCATCCGGTGCAATATAATCGGCTAAACAGCGGTTAAACTGCCCTGCTGGTTTTTTACTTTGTTGACGTAATTGATGAAGCCTCATTAATTTTTCACTGCGCTCTTCATCAGTGTAAAGCTGGATATCATCTTGATGACTGTTCGCAGGGAACAAACCAAATACCGCTCTAGCAGATATTTTCTTGTTATTGATAACGTCATCTAACATAGCATTAGCATCATTAAATAAGCTCGTTGCTTCAACGCCAATCACTTCATGTTTTAAAATTAGTGGATACTTGCCCGACATCTGCCATGTCATGAAAAATGGCGTCCAATCGATATATTTTCTGACCTCGTTCAAATCAATATTATCAAGTACAGTTACGCCTAACTTGTTAGGTTTTTTCGGCGTATAGTCTTCAAAATTAATTTTAGTCGCATTAGCACGCGCAGCTTCAAGGCTTATTAAACTTGAGCGTGGGCCTTTTTTATAATGACGTTCACGAACTCGGACATACTCTTCTTGGGTACTAGCAAAGAACTTTGCTTTATGCTCGCTAGACAACAAGTTACTCACTACAGATACCGCACGTGAAGCATTTGATACATACACCACAGGTTCATCATATTGTGGTTCAATTTTAACGGCCGTATGTGCTTTGGACGTAGTGGCACCACCAATTAATAGCGGTAAGTTGAAGTTTTGACGCCTCATCTCTTTGGCAACATAAACCATTTCATCAAGGGATGGTGTGATCAAACCTGATAAACCAATAATATCAACCTTCTCTTCTTTGGCAACGCGCAAGATATCGTCACAAGAAACCATTACGCCAAGGTCGATAATTTCATAGTTATTACATTGTAATACTACGCCAACAATGTTTTTACCGATATCATGGACATCACCTTTTACCGTAGCGAGTAGCACTTTACCATTAGTACTTATTTCAGTTTTCCCTTCCTCAATGAAAGGGTTTAAATAAGCAACAGCTTGTTTCATTACCCGCGCTGATTTTACTACTTGTGGCAAAAACATTTCACCGGCGCCAAATAAATCACCTACGGTATTCATGCCATCCATCAATGGCCCTTCAATTACATCTAAAGGTTTGTCGGCAGCTAGGCGTGCTTCTTCGGTATCTTCAACAATATACTCATTAATACCTTTCACTAATGCATGGGATAAGCGCTCATTAATTGGTAACTCACGCCACGTTAAATCAGCCTTTGAAGCCTGTCCGCCGGCTTTACCATGGAATTCTTGGGCAATATCAAGTAAACGCTCAGTTGCATCTTCATCGCTATTGTTAATAACATCTTCTACAGCTTGCTTTAAGTTTTTAGGCAAGTCTGAATAAATAGCTAATTGACCAGCATTAACAATGCCCATGTCCATACCATTTTTAATGGCATAGTATAAAAATACAGCATGAATTGCTTCACGCACTGGGTTGTTACCACGAAAGGAGAAAGAGACGTTTGATACACCACCAGAGATCATCGCATGAGGAAGGTTTTTCTTAATATCATCTACCGCTTCGATAAAATCGACCGCGTAGTTATTATGCTCCTCAATACCTGTGGCAACAGCAAAGATATTTGGATCAAAAATAATATCTTCAGGCGGATAACCAATCTCATCAACAAGCATATGATAAGCACGGTGACAAATTTCATATTTACGCTTACGAGTATCGGCTTGGCCTTCTTCATCAAACGCCATCACGATAACAGCAGCGCCGTAGCGACGAAGTAATTCAGCTTGCTTACGGAAGTTTTCTTCACCTTCTTTTAAGCTGATTGAGTTAACAATACCTTTACCTTGTATACATTTAAGGCCCGCTTCAATGATGTCCCACTTAGAGGAGTCAATCATGATCGGCACTTTAGCTATATCAGGCTCACCAGCAATTAGATTCAAAAAGCGCACCATGGCGGTTTTTGAGTCCAACATGCCTTCATCCATATTGATATCGATAATTTGTGCGCCGTTCTCTACTTGTTGTAGGGCTACAGAGATGGCTTTATCATAATCTTCTTCGACAATTAAGCGCTTAAACATAGCTGAGCCGGTAACGTTAGTACGCTCTCCAACGTTAACAAACAAGCTATCTTTATTAATGGTTAATGCTTCTAAACCTGAGAGTCGACAAGCAATTTCACGTGCTTCAATTTTACGCGGTGTGATTTTTTCAACAACTTGTGCCATGCCACGAATATGATCTGGCGTAGTACCACAACAACCACCAATAATATTTAAAAACCCTGATTCTGCCCACTCTTGTACATGAGTGTTCATTTCATCAGCCATTAAGTCATATTCACCAAAGGCATTAGGTAAACCAGCATTTGGATGGGCAGATACCGCGGTATCACAAATTCGGCTTAATTCAGCAACGTATTGACGTAATTCAACTGGACCTAGTGCACAGTTCAAACCAAACGAAATAGGCTTAGCATGACGAAGTGAATTATAGAAAGCTTCGGTTGTTTGACCTGATAATGTACGACCTGAAGCATCAGTAATGGTACCAGATATCATTACCGGTAATCGCTGACCAAGTTGGTCAAATACAGTTTCTACCGCAAATATGGCGGCTTTGGCATTTAAGGTATCGAAAATAGTTTCGATTAAAATAATATCACTGCCACCTTCAATTAACGCTAAGGTCGATTCAATATAGGCATCTTTTAATTCATCAAAAGTAACGTTACGAAAAGCAGGATCATTTACATCAGGAGAAATAGAACAGGTACGGTTAGTTGGCCCCAAAACGCCAGCCACAAAACGTGGACGGTCGGGGTTCTTTTTAGTGTATTCATCAGCAGCTTCACGCGCTATTTGTGCAGCAACACGGTTAATCTCCGCGCTATACTCTTGCATGTCATAATCAGCCATAGCAATGGTAGTCGCGTTAAAAGTATTGGTTTCAAGAATATCAGCGCCAGCTTCAAGGTATTCCAGATGAATAGCTTTAATTACTTCTGGTTGGGTAAGCACTAACATATCGTTATTGCCTTTAACATCGCTATGCCAATCAGCAAAGCGATCACCACGAAAATCTTGCTCTTCAAACTTATATGCTTGGATCATAGTACCCATGGCACCATCGAGAATAAGAATGTTTTTAGCAAGTTGCTGTTCAAATAAAGCAAAAGATGGGTGTTTTTTCATTTTAAATCCAGAAGTAACTATTTAAAGAGTATGGTCATTATTTATGTTTACTAATTCAGTACTACAAGTACTACTTATTGAGTGTAGCATTAAGATGATCTGCATCTAATTGGTATGGTGTTATTTGATAAACATAATAATTCAACCAATTAGTAAAGAGCAAACTACCATGACTACGCCATGAGCCAATCGGTTTATTATTCACGTCGTTATCTTGATAATAGTTAATTGGCATTGCAGCCGCGTCATCTTTTTTACGATCTCTTAAATACTCTTCATGTAAGGTCGAAGTATCATATTCAGGGTGACCGGTTAAGTAGACTTGACGCTTGTTTTTACTTGCCACTAAGTAAACACCTGCGTCAGGTGATTGCGCTAATATATTAAGCTCATCAACACTTTGATAATCTGCTTGATTGATGTAGCCATAACGTGAATGTGGCACATTAAAGCTTTCGTCGAAACCACGGGTTAATGCTTCTCTACTATCTAATGGATAATGTTGATAAACACCGGATAATTTCTTCTGACGTAAATGGCGGTTTAAGCCATAATGGTGATATAAAGCCGCATGTGCAGCCCAGCATGAATACATAGTTGAGGTAACATTTTTATCTGCCCAGTCAAAAACTTCACAGATTTTATCCCAATAACTAACATCAGCATAATCAAGTAAAGCTAAAGGAGCGCCGGTGATAATCAAACCGTCATATTGCTTGTGTTTAATATCATCAAATAAACAATAAAAATTATCTAAATGCTCTTTCGGTGTGTTTTTGGAAACGTTTTTATGGATGCGAACAAACTCGACATTAATTTGCAGTGGTGTATTGGATAACATCCGCAAAATTTGCACTTCGGTTTCTATTTTATTAGGCATTAAGTTCAAGATTGCCACTTGCATCGGGCGAATCTCTTGATTAGCAGCGCGGTGCTCCGACATAACAAAAATATTTTCATTATCTAAAATAGAAAGAGCGGGTAATTGACCGGGAATTTTAATGGGCATGACGCTACCTGACAAAAAAAGCACATAATAATTGAGAGTTATAATGTGACTTAGATTGCTAGAGATGTCAACATCTAAACGTATAGACGTCTATACTGTTTTTTACTTTAATCGTTTATTAGACTATTAGCTAGATGCATTAACTAATCGTCTGTTTCAATATGCTAACTGTCTGAAAAGTAATGAAACGGCGTGAAAATATTTTAAGTTCCCTCTTTGGGGCTGACTTAATGGACTTAGTATGAGTAAATATAACGAGTCTGTAGTTTTTTTTACTACTTTAAATGCCACAACCCACCTATTGATTTTTTGAACTAAGTCACTATCTTTGTTGAAAAAAGCGCCCTATATTATTAATTCAACTATTACTTTTAACATCTAAACAATGAGGTATTTATAATGGCGGTAAAGAAACTAATATTGATGGGGTTAGCTACCAGTTTGTTATGGGGCTGCGCCACTGGTAGCACACCTGATGCAAAAATGAAAAATGCGCGAGAAGAGACCGCGTCTGCTTTAGGAAAGATTTATGAAGATCATCCTGGTGCAAAAGCTGTTATTAATGCGAATAAAGCACACGTTATTTGTACTGGTAGTGATAGTTATTTATTCGCGGCTTCTACTGGTGGCGGAGTTTGTACACTGCATGAGGGTAGTGGCACCGAATATTATCGCTTTGCTTCTGTTGGTGTTGGCGCAGGTATTGGTTTTAAACAAGTAGCTTTTGTTTATGTCTTTTTAAACAATGATGCCTTAGTTAACTTCAAAGAGTCTGGCTGGGATGGCGGCGCCCGAGCCGAAGCTAGTGCTGAACATGATGGAGAAGGCGGTAATGCTTCCGCTAATCAGTCAGCCAATGTTGAGGGAGTCAAAATTTATCAAGCTAATTTATGGGGAGCTGCTGCACAAGCAACCGTTCAAGGCTATAAATTCTGGCAGACTGACTTTACTGAAGATTTAGTACAAAACAAAGAATAAATACCAAGCAAAGTACTTAGCGCTTGATACAGTCAGGTGCTTCACTTCTCAAACTAGATGAATATGGATATTACAGCAGTGTTATAGTTTATTTAATCAATCCTTTATCGATGACAATTTTGAGTATATTAAACTTAATTTTTAAAGTTAGTAAACTGAAACGATTATTCTAATTCCGCCTTACGTTCTCATTGGATTATCTATAAGTCATCACGTTTTACCCGTTGCACTCAGGTACCCTACCTCCAAGACTTTAGCATGAGAATTTTATTAACCTGTAAGTGTATAATTACTATTACACTTACAGGTAACATTCACGTAACTAAAGCGTTGTTAATAGCAGAGCAGTGCTTTAATACTTGCTTATAGATTTAGGTTACTGTGGAAACACCTCTAACGTTGCGTAAAGACTGTGATGATGAATATCAATGCCGGAGCCTGCTTTACCTTTCACATCAATGTTTGCTGATAATAAATAAAAGCCTGCTTGCGATAAGGTAAGAGAAAACTTCCCTTGTGCATCTGTTGCAATAATTGCCTCATCACGCTGGTTTCTATGTCTTGTTGCCCCTTGCACCACTTTAACTTTAGTCGCCTTATGTAAAGGTTTTCCTAAATAAGTAAGCTGAAAACGTAATGCTTCATCAACAAATAAATCGGTGGGATGTGTTTCTCCGCTTAGCTCAAGACCTTTAGCAGTAGGTAATAATGCAGTGTTATTCGGATCATTAAAACTTACATAGGTTTCTACTCTTGACGCTGTGGTTCTTTTAACAACATTTGTCGCGCCAGAGGGCACTTTACCTTTATTGCCAAAAAAACGTCCTTTTTTACCATCAGCCTTTATAAAAGTTGTCATAGGCACATCACCCTGAACAAGCGCAATACGATAAGTACCAGATTGTTGCAGCTGAGTATCAGCAACAGAAAAACGTGAAAACGCTTGCCAACTCATCTCACGGCTGACGCCATCAGGGCTAATAACAACAGCTTTTAATCGCTTGAATAGTGGCGCTAGTTTTTGCGGTACTACCCCCTTACCATTATCACCTAAGGGTTTATCACCATGAAATATGGCATTAGAGATACTGGCAATAAAGCTAACCGATTGCGCTTCTTCGCCTGATAAAACGGTATGGCTGGGTAAAATGTAACGCTCATGAGCAATAGCCGTAAGTGGTAAAGACAAGGCTAGTGTAAGTGTCGCGATGTTTTTAATAAGTGTTGAAGCTGATAACATTGATTTTTCCTTTTAATACAAAATGTGAAAGTTTTTTAACAAATAGCTAATTAATAACTGAAAATCAGCTGATAAATAATAATTAATAAGCTAAGGCGTAACGCTAATAGTCACCTTGCCTAACTCATGCTTACCTGATTTTTCATATTGTTTTATTTCACTTGCCCCTAGAGTAATTTTTTGTCTGATAAACTCCCGGCCGCCCTCTTCCCTAACCGCTTCAACATTAAGGAAATACTCTCCAGGACTCAGATTTAATGCTGTTAATTCTTTGCTCGATATTTTAATTGTGTATGTGCCAGGCTTGCGAGTAGCACCAGTAACCTGATCATAAGCAGGCTTTTGTTGGCGCCCTATTTTTCGCCACCACTGTCTTACATCTTTAAACCAATCTTTTTGCTCATGCCAAAAGGCTAAAGTATGCACACCTTGGCGTTTTCGCGTCTCTATCCAAACAGCAACATAAGGTTTATGGTATGGCTGAACCTTTATCTTTGGGATAGTGATTTCAACCGATATTTGCTGTGCAAAACTATTTGGGCTGACCAGTAATAAACAAGTACAAGCTAAAATGGCTAGTACTGATAAATGTATTTTCATTGTTGTTCCTCTGTTTTTATTTCAATGCTGTTATTTAAACGTTATTAATGATTCTTTGTTCCGGAGGTTCTTGTACTAATTTATATTTAATTAATTCTATTTCCCCCCCTTAATTTACTAAGAACTCTCAGAATATTTACTGAGTGCTTACCGAGCATCAATTGAGAGTTAACTGATTCGAGGTACCATAAGTAAATAGGCAAACCAAGGGGCAAGACTACCTAATATGAGATAAATAATGCCCTTTACCCGTCGTTTATTGTTTTGCAATAAGATGACCAAGCCAGTGAGTGAGAAAATCAGTATAAGTCCGGCACTGATATCAATGAGCCACGACCAAAACTCACCACTGTGTCGACCTTTGTGAAGATCGTTTAGTAAAGCAATCAGAGAGCCTGATTTTTGCTCTATTTCTATTTCACTGCTATCAAGATAAACAGTGACAAACACATAACCCGCAGGAATAGGATAATCGAAGCTGATTTCTCCTACCTCTCTATCTACATCAATGCTACGAACCTCATCAAGGCCAATGAGTTTTTCAATATGCTGTTGTAGGTTAAACAATGCCAACTTTTCGCCATTATTAAGTGAATTTAATAATGACTGCGGTAAGGGTGCTATTTTTAGCTGCTGTTCACCTTCGTCTGTAAACCAAGCTGCATGATTTAAGGTGATACCGGTAAAACAGAAGAATATCAACAAGCTAAAGAGCGCTGTTGAGACATAAATATGTAACCATCGGCACAGCGAGAATAGTTTTTTGGCCATAATGCTTTTAGTCCACTGCCAATATTTCCCCACGGCTTTTTTAGCTGGATTTTTTCCCGACTTCTTGCGGTTTTCTTTAAACTTCATAAAACGTTTTTTCATTGGGCTATTTCAATAAACTCGTAAATTTGGCTTTTAACTTGAGTAGCCTCATAAAGGCATGGTCATGGATTTATTCCACACATTTAACGCTGTTTTTTACGCATAAATGAGCAGTCATATCGCTATGACTGCTCATTTTTTTAGTTATGTATTTCAGTTATCGGAACTATGTTCTTAGAACTGATAGGCGATAGTTGCCTTAATGTTTCTGCCTGGTTCATAATCCATTAAATACAGCTTGCCAAACAGTGGATGAAATGAAGTACCTGTATGTGAAGATTGTGAGGCATAAAATTCATCAAATACATTATCAATACCAAAAATCATGCTCAAGCCATCAAATTGCTCTGGCTGCCAGCTGATTGATAAATTGTGAACTGCGTAGCTCATTTTAGCGTTATCAAGTGAGGGGCCATCAATGGCTAAACCATCTTCAAGATCATCAACCATCAACATATCCCAATGCAGAGCAAGGTCTAAATCAGTAAAATTATAATCAGCCGCAGCACTTAACGTATCACCTTGCTGTCGGTCGAGTCTGCCGCCATCAAGCGATTGATAATCATCAAAAGCGCTTAACTCACTTTCAGCAACCGAGTAAGTTAATTGCAGTTTTAAACCACCTAACGCGTAACCGGTATAAAATTCAAAACCTTCAACTTCCATATCGCCAATGTTATCTTTCCAAGTATCTCTTGGTCCGCCACCAGGTAGTTGCGCATTATCATAAATATAATCGTCAATTTGGGTGTTAAATAAAGTCAGGCCGGCGGTAAATGAATCCGCACCTAAAATTCCATCTTCATAAGCGAAAGCTAACTCATTGTTAAAGCCAGTTTCTGCTTTTATGTTTGCATTGGCATTATCTCTTGAGCCAGCACCGGTAAATACTTCCCCAATTTCAGGACCTTTAAATAACTGGGTGCTGCTTGCTTTAACAATAAAGCTGTTGGTAAAAGTGTACTGTGCTGCTAAAGCACCTGAAACCTGAGTGAAAGTATCATCAACCACTGCTGATTCAATATCATAACTGTCATAACGTACCCCAGGAATAACAGCAAAGCCATTACCAAAATCAATTCTATCCTCAATAAAAATAGCGCTATTAAGTGCCTTTTCATTGGACGTCTTTACCTTGCCACTTATCAGTTTTGCTTGATATTTAGTTTTATATTGCACTACATCCAAGCCATAAGTCAGTTCATGCTCAATAGCACTGCCAAGTAGAGAGTTACCTAGGATGTGTACACCTGAATTTGTCGCCGTACCGGTAATATCACCCGCCCAACCAGCAAATTTAGGGTTTTGAGCATAACCACTTTCATCGCGGTTTAACTCACTTTCATTAGTAAAAACAGCCGCTTTTATACTTGAACTTTCGCCCCAATTAGCATCGTAATTTAGTGTAAATGTTTCTCGAGTAAACTCTGTCGGCCATAATAAAGGCACTTTTAATGACTCTGTAATTGCGGTGTCTGTCGCTAAGCCCATGTCAGGACGGTAGCTATAATCACCTTTATCTTGATACGACTCATAACCCACTTCAAAACGTTGGTCGGCATCAAAGTCCCAACCAAACTTAATCAGTGCATCATTTACTTCCCCTTCAAGACCGGCCACTTCTCCAGAAGTACCAGCGACTTCATTACCGTCAGCATCCAGTATTTTACCACCACCTACAGTGTAATTATCTTTATCAACCAGGTTGTAATAGGCTAAAAAGTCAACGCTATCGCTCAATTGTCCATAACCCGTTAATGACAAACCCGAAGATGAGTTATCACCGTAATTAACTTGAACACGTCCACCAAAAGTTTCACCTTCATTAAGTAAGTCTTTTGCTTCTTTGGTTTCAAAATGGACCGCGCCGCCTAAACCGCCATTAATAACAGAATTACTGCCTACTTCAATATCAACAGATTTAAGAATATCAGCATGAATTTGCAAGTTACCCATATGGTGATACATATAAGTATTTTGATTTGCACCATCAATCGTTATTTTTAAGTCTTTGTCATCCATACTACGAATAGTAATACGTTGATTTAGTGAATGAGCTCCGCCAACATCAACACCAGGGATGGTACGTAATAAATCACTGATATGATCAGCCTGCTTAATTTCAATAGCAGCGCCGCCCATATAGACAGATGAAGATTTAACTTCAGTGCCCCATACTTTCACTCGTTCAATGGCGGTAACTGTCTCTGAGCTTTGGTCAGCGACTGTTGATTCTTGTTGCTCAGCATAAAGTGCTTGGCTAGTAAAAAGGCTTGATATTGCTAAGGCTATAGCGCATTTAGCAAATGGTTTACGGTTCATAGGTTTTCCTTTGTTAATGAGGGCATCAAAATAACACAAATTAATTGATAATGATTCTCATTATTATACAAAGTTGTTATGCTTGGTATCTCATTAATGATTTTGCTAAAACGTCAATTTATAATGCTAAATCGTCAAACTTAGGGAACAAGATGAAAGTTAGCGCATCGACAAGCCAAATATCTAGCAATGACCTAACTCGAAATAGCTTATCTATAAGTGAAGTGTCTCGCGATAAATCATCTGAAATTGAATTGACCAGAAACAAGTGTTCAATGAGCCAATCATCATTTAATAACTTACCTATTAACATTAATAGCCAACCTTTTAGTAGCCTAATCTCTTCGTCAGGTTTTATTAATAAACTAGTAGTAAATGATAATAAAGATAATCTCATGAATGGCCGTTTTTTTCATAATGAGCTAATATCTGGCCTTAGTATTCATGGCGGAGACGTTGTAGAGTCAAGTGATGCAATAAGCTCAACACAACTGCCGGCAAGCTTAAGTTTGAATATATTGTTTCACGGAAAAGTTAATTTTTGCTTAGGAAATAAAGCTTACGAACTCAATACTGAGCATGCTCAGGGCACTAAAAATTCTGTGGCCGCCACTTGTGCTTTAAGTGTCCTCGCAACAAGCGACCTATTAAGCCGAAAGATGACGACTGGTCAGGCTGTGAAAAAAGTTAACCTTTTTGTAAAACGTGCATGGCTAGAGAAACGCTGTACAGATGTACCAAGTAAAGTATTGCTTAAAAAATTATTTAGTAACCATACAGCATTATACCAATGGCAGGACAATGCAACTTTCACTAACCTAGCGCAAAAGTTGCTGGACTTACCTACAGAGAGCTCTTTACAAACCGATTTACTGAAGGAGCAAATGGCTTTCACTTTATTAAATGAATTGTTAGCAATTTTACCGGATAAGATTGACCAGCCACAACCCCCTTTAACCGAGAATAAAAACCTATGGTTAAGCAAAGAAAGACATCAACTAAAAAAGAAAGCAAATATTGAGCGCTATATTGAACAAGAGTTAGAAAATGTTATAACCTTACCAGCAATATCAAAACACTTTGGTTTGAGTGTTTCTAGCCTACAACGTTATTTCAAACAAACCTACAAGTTAACTATCACGGAATATATAAGGCAACAACGCTTGGACAAAGCCAAAATAGCTATTACTATTAAGGAATTAAGTATTAGTGAGGCGGGTTATCAGGCTGGTTATAATCATGTCTCGAATTTCACTTCTGCTTTTAAAAAGCAGTTTGGCATTACGCCTGCTAACTTATTAAAACTGCATCAACTTAACAGAGTAATGGACAAGAATATAAATTAATAATACAAAAAAACCATAACAAAAGTCATGGTTTTACATTAATTAAGCTAGTAGCTTAGTATCAAAATGGCTCTTAAAGTTAGTATTAAGATTAATCTTTAAAGTTATTAAACTGAAATGATTGTTCTAATTCAGCAGTACGGATTAATTGCATTACCGCCTGTAGATCATCTCGTTTTTTACCGGTAACACGTACTTGCTCACCTTGAATAGCCGCTTGTACTTTTAGCTTTTCAGCTTTAATAAGTTTAACTACTTTTTTAGCCATATCCTGCTCGATACCTTCTTTAAAGGTAACTTGCTGACTCCAGTTTCTCCCGGTGGCACTTGCATCACCCACATTCATCGCTTTAGAATCGACGTTACGCTTAGCTAACTGACCACGTAACATATCGCACATTTGTTTTAATTGAAAATCACCTTCAGCTTTTAAAATAACATTTGGTTTTTTCCACTCAAAACTTGCCTCTATACCACGAAAGTCAAAACGTGTAGTAATTTCACGATTAGCATTGTCTACTGCATTTTTAACTTCTTCTAGATCAGTTTCTGATACGATATCCATTGATGGCATAATTAATTCTCTATGGTAGGTTGGTTTACTAATGCCTGCTATTATACCCGTTCCACTTGAAGATGCTAGTTTCAGGAAACCTGAGCGAACCATAATCAAGGCGCCTTTTTTGTTAAGGGTTATTCCCTTAAAAACAAATGTAACGACGAGTATGTTTTGCTCAGGCTTCCCCAAGGGGCTGGTTTATAAACGCTTTATGCTACGTTATTGATTTCGACAATAACGCTACACGGATGTAGCTTAATAGAGAATGCAGGAGCATATTCTCCTGAATAACTATTCTCTTCAATCAATGCCTTGCCTAAAGGCGTTTAAAATTCCAGCTGAATCCTGCATCTTCAGGTGGAGCGGGTATATACCTTTGCTATTTAAGCACGCAACTATTGCTCAAAACTAACATCGACTAACTTATATTACCTGCATAACCCTTCAACAAATACAGGCTAATACATGATAATATCTAGTCACTTCCATATTAAATTGCAGATTCTTCGTGAGAGCTCGTCAACATTATTACTTTTTTATAACAATAAGTATCATCTCGATATTACTGCTTTTCGCTCATGAATTCTTACCCGATCCTCTACGAAAGCGTTTATTTCAATTTCCTGCAATTGATACTATAGGGCACCTAACAAGCTTTTTCATTCTAACTTGGGTTAGTCATTCTATTATAAAATTGCCGCTTTCTATCTGTATGCCTTTACTTATTTTTTATGCCGCCCTGACTGAAATTGGTCAATCGTTTTTAGGGTATAGAAGTGGCGAACTGGGGGATTTTATTGCTGACATTGTTGGCATTAGTTTATTTGTATTAGCAAAATGGCTTTACCTACGTTTTTTTCGCAAAAAAACTACTTAAAAATATTCGATAAAGTAGTAATTAGCCAAAACTAATTTAATAAGATGGTATATAAAAAACATATGACGAATAAGCTAAAAAATATTATGGTGGTTGGACAAGGAGCAATGGGCTTACTTTGGTATCATCATTTCTCTCAAGCAAGCTCAAAGCTGGATATTAACGTTAGTATTTTTGCCTCCAATCAAAACTCACTCAGTAAAAACGAACTAGAATCGGCCAAGTATCAATTTACTGCTTACCAGCAAAAGCATACTCAAGAGCACTTTCTAAATTATAGTAAAGAGGCTGATTTGAAGTCAGCCGATGTTATTATTTTATGCTTAAAATCATTTCACATTGTCGATGCTATAAAAAAAATAGCCAAAGACCTTGCCTCTCAATGTATAGTCATTTTAGCGCACAATGGCATGGGCACTTTTGAAGCAGTAGCTAAATCACTACCCAGTAGACAAGTCATAGTAGCAATGTTAACTACTCATGGCTGTCTTCGAAACGCACCATTAACGATAACTCATACAGGATTAGGTCAGAGTGATATTGGTCTGCTTTCAGGTGAACTAAATTTATTCCAACAAACGCAACTTTGCTCTCTATTGAACAATGCCCTACCGCAAGTCACTTTTCATCAGTATATAATACAAAAACAGTGGCTAAAGCTCGCAATAAACTGTGTTATAAACCCTATAACGGCTATTAATAACATTGAGAATGGTGAGGTAAATAATGAGAAGTTTACCAAGCAAATTAACTCATTATTAAATGAAATAGTTGAAGTTAGTCAAGTTGAAAAAATAAACTTAGTATTTGATGACTTAAAAGCCACAGTGCAGAGAGTTGCGCAATCAACAGCTAAAAATAGCTCATCAATGCGTAGTGATTTTTTGGCTGGTAGAGCGACAGAAATCGATTATATTAACGGTTATATTCACCGTTTAGGCCAGAAGAATAATATTGCCACCCCCGAAAATACTCGATTGTGGCAACAGGTGTTGAACCTTAAATCTTAAGGGCGATACACTTTTACGTTTTTAAAGCCATTATCAAGTAAGTATAATGCTTGTAGTTTACTCATCACACCATGGTCACAATAAAGTAAGTAATCTTTAGACATATCTAAGTCGCCAAACTGCGTGGCAAGTTTATAAAATGGAATATGTTTCACTTCAACATTATCTAAGTCTAATGGTTTATCTTCTTCTTCTTCTGGACTACGGATATCAAGAATCACAGCATTAGCAGGAATGTTTTCGACAAGGTCTACCGCACGAATTTCTTCTTCCGACTCTTTACCTATATCACGAATATCATAAACACGTGTCTCGCTTATAACCTTGTCTAAAATATCGAAATTGAAGTTACCTTCCTCTTCTTCAACCTTAGACAACACTGCTTTAACTGTTGGTTTTTTCGAAATAACACCACAGTATTCAGGAATAGTTTTGGAGAATTCTTCTGTGCCAATTTTACGTGCTATATCGATAATATCTTGTTTATCATAAGCGGCTAATGGACGTAAAATCAAGGTATCTGTTACCCTATTAATCACGTTTAAGTTAGTCAATGTTTGGCTTGAAACTTGACCTAAACTCTCACCCGTAACAAGGGCTTGAATTTGGCCTTTTTCTGCTATTTTGGTTGCCGCACGTATCATCATGCGTTTTAACACAACACCCATCTGGCTGTTTTCAACGTTCTCTAAAATCTCACCTACAACAGGTTCAAAATCTACGGCAAAGAATTTTACTTTATGTGATGATCCAAACTTATTCCACAAATAATAACTAATTTGCTTAACGCCCACTTCATGAGCTGAGCCGCCAAGGTTAAAGAAGCAATAGTGAGTACGAGCACCTTTCTTAATCATTTGGTAACTAGAAACACCTGAATCAAAACCACCTGACATTAGTGACAATACATCTTCTTGAGTCGCGATAGGGAAACCACCAAGCCCAATATGGCGTTCAGTTACAATAAACAAATCTTTGTTTTTAACTTCTAAATGAATAGTAACATCAGGATTTTTTAATTTAACTTTCGCACTTTCAACGTTCTGGTTTAAACCGCCACCAACATATTGTTCAACTTTTAATGAGTTGAAATCATGATCACCTGTACGTTTAGCACGAACACAAAAGGTTTTGTTTTCAATGGATTTGGCATGAACTGCTAGAGTTTTTTCAAAAATATCATGAACATCAACAAATTCTGTTTGTTGAACTTCTAGGAACATAGGGATGCCAGGAATGCACTTCAGTGCTTCGACTAAACGTTCACGGTTTTCTGGTGAATTGTCTTTGGTATTTACTTCAATATTGTCCCAGTTCATACGTGTAGTGACTTGCTCGTCAATACGGCGTAAAACATTTTTAACGCTCGACTCTAATATTTTAGTAAAACGTTTACGAACTGGACGAGATTTAATAGTGATCTCGGATTGAAGTTTAACGATAAATTTCATCGGTTATAACCTAAAAAAGACAAAGAAATAATGGCGCGCATTGTACACTACTTGACTATCTTTTTTAAGCTTTTCGCGCGAAAGCGGTAAATTACCGCTAAAGCGCTGCTTTCTAATCTTTTGTAATACCAATTCGCTCAGTTTCTTTTGCCTTTCCTTGATTAATGGAAATTTCAACACGACGGTTTCGGCGGCGACTATGACATCAGATAGTGCATTAGGATTAGATAGCCTAAGTATTGCCTACTAATCTTTTGTAATACCAATTCGCTCAGTTTCTTTTGCCTTACCTTGATTAATGGAAATTTCAACACGACGGTTTCGGCGGCGATTAAGTGCATTAGTATTGGGCACCAAAGGTCGAGTATCTGCATGCCCTGCAGCAATTAAGCGAACAGGGTCAAAACCCGGAACTTTAATTAACTCATGCGCTATTGCTACTGCACGTTTACTTGATAAGTCCCAATTAGAACTAAACAACTCCGAATCAACACCACGATTATCTGTATTACCTGATACCATGATTTCTCCTGGTACCGTTTTTAGTAACTCACCGATTTCACGAATAATGGGTCTGAACTTAGGTTGTAAAAAGGCAGATCCTGACGGAAAAGAACCATTTTCTCTTATGCGAATAATAACTTGTTGACCTAAAGATTCTAGCTCTATAGCACCATCTTGAATTTGTTGCTCTAATTGCTCAGCTATTTTTTTCACTAATTCATTAACTTGCTCTTGAGCAGCTTCTTCCATATCTTGCTTAGCTTGATCTAACGCTTGTTGTGATAATGCGTCTTCGGTGTTTTGAGACTGTCCACCACGTTCAGTGCCTCGCTGCTCTTGTCTGCCACCAGCAGATGTTTCATCTCCAGCTTGGAATTCAAGCATTTGCTGAGTCATTTCCATTGTTTGTTGCTGAATAACTTCAATAGGCGTTGGCTCCGGCTTTCCTGGACGAAACTCTTGAGCAATGATACTAGTACCTTTAGGGATATCTTTTACTTCAATTTTATTTTGTACACCAAAAGCAAACTTCATAGAGCCGGCAATTTGCTTAAATTTCAAAACATCCATTTCAGAGAAAGATAATAGAAGTACAAAGAAACACATTAACAGTGACATTAAATCGGCAAAGGTTCCCATCCAAGCAGGTAGTCCTGGAGGTGGGCATTTACATTCTTGTTCAGCCATATGTTACTCCCGCTACTCTTCTGTAGTATCGACTTTTCTTTTACCTTCAGCTAAGTAATTTCTTAATAAGCCTTCGATAACTCGGGGGTTTTGACCATCTTGAATACCCAGCACAGCATCGAGTACTAACTCTTGATTCATTTTCTCTTCAGCCATACGAAGTTTTAATTTTGAAGCAATTGGAATGGCGATAACATTAGCTAGAAAGGCACCATAAAGTGTTGTTAATAGGGCTATTGCCATAGCTGGGCCAATGGATTTAGGATCATCCATATTAGATAACATGGCAACTAAACCGATCAAGGTTCCGATCATCCCCATTGCTGGGGCAACATCAGCAAGGGCCATCATCATATCAGACCCCGTTTCATGACGTTCTGTGGTTAAGTTAATATCTTTTTGCAAAGTAGCTCGCACTACATCAGCATCATGACCATCAACAAGCATATCAACCCCTTTTTGCATGAAAGGGTTAGTTATTTCAGCTTCTTCTAATGCTAGAAAACCACCTTTACGCGCAGCATCGGCCATATCAACAGCTTTTTCAATTAACTCTTCTGGTTTTTCAAGCTTAAACATGAAAGCTTTGCCAATGATTTTTCCTATGCCAAAAAACTGTCCCATGTTGTAGTTAGCTAATACGATAAAAAGTGAGCCACCAAAAACAATAATAACGGATTGGGTATCAGCGAACATCATAATGTCCCCTGATAAGACCATGGCCATGGCCAACAAACCGATGGCACCTAAAATACCAATTAACGTAGCTAAATCCACATAACTCTCCTAAAAACAAACAAATCGCGTCTTAACACTTATCTATACTAGAAAGTACTCAGTTGTTAATACGCAATGATATAAAACCGTACTTCAATAAAAGAATAGTACATTATGTGAAAACTATTCGCTATTAAGCAACGAATAATTCATTAATAATAAAATACCCATATAAGTTTATTATCGCCCGTTGTGTCAATAACTTAACCTTAATAATAAAATATTTTTTTAACGATCCCCGTACTAATCAAGATGTATGTTTCACAGTGCATCTTTAATAGATTTAAAATTAGTATCTAAGGCGTTAAATAATCAAATCAGAGAAAAACTATGCTTAAACTATTTATCTTGCCTAAATCATTTAATTTCCACTGAAATCCTGCACTTTAAATAGTAACGGGTATATATTTGAAGTAGATCAATTGACCCAGGTTGCAACCTAGGGTAAGTTTGCCGCAATTAATAACATCCTCAGTGCTTAGAGCAATAATCATGGCTAAAAAGAAATTAGAGAACCTCTCCTTTGAAGAATCATTAAATGAGCTGGACACCATAGTGCAAAGTTTAGAGCAAGGTGAATTGAGCCTAGAAGAGTCGATGTCACTTTTTGAACGTGGCTTAAACCTTAGCCAAATAAGTCAGGTGAAATTACAAGCCGCTGAGCAGAAAGTCCAAATTCTTCTCGAAAAAAATGGCACAACACAGTTAACTGATTTTGATAGCAGTACAGGCGAAAGTTAATGACAACTTTAACTTCTTATGAGCATTATCAACAACGTATTAATGACTTTTTAGCAACACAGCTAGATAGTCTTACAATTAATGATCCTAAACTGCTAGAAGCCATGCGTTATGGTCTACTTATTGGCGGAAAACGAATGCGCCCCTATTTAGCTTATATAACAGGTGAAGCAATATCAGCAGATTTAAATGATATTGATGCTGTCGCTGGTGCTTTAGAGTGTATCCATGCTTATTCGCTTTTACACGATGATTTACCTGCAATGGATGATGATGACTTAAGACGTGGCAAGCCCACTTGTCATCGAGCTTTTGATGAAGCAACAGCAATATTAGCTGGTGATGCATTACAAACCTTAGCTTTTGATATTTTAGCTAACCATAGTTTTTCAAAGAAGCTAAGTGCATCTAAGCCACCAATACAAGTAAAGCTGATTCAGCAATTAGTTCGTGCTTCTGGTTACCAAGGTATGTGCGGAGGACAAGCACTTGATTTAGCCGCAACAGATAAACCGATTCCACTTAGTGAATTGGAAATATTACACTCACTTAAAACAGGTGCCTTATTAAAAGCATCGGTCTTAATGCCAGCGACCTGTAGTGAAAAAGTCACTGGTGAGCACAGAAAAATATTAAGTGACTACGCACAGCTTATTGGCCTAGCATACCAAGTACAAGATGATATTATTGACTTAACCTCAACCGAGGAACAGCTCGGTAAACCGGTCGGTTCAGATCTGGCAGCGAACAAAAGTACCTATCCTTCATTGCTCGGTTTACAAGGCGCACAAGACAAAGCCGAAAACTTATTACAACAAGCGCTTCAAGCTTTGGCTAGATTACCTTACAATACCCAATCTTTAGCAAATTTTGCTACCTTTATTGTTAAGCGAAGCCACTAAACTTTTGGCTGAGCACTAACTTTAAACAAAATAATAATTACCAATAGACAAACTATGACTACAAACCTTACTGACTACCCTCTACTCTCTCAGATTAATATGCCAGAAGACTTGCGCAGTATGCCGCAAGATCAGCTGACACGTATTAGTAATGAGCTACGTAGTTTTTTATTAAATTCAGTGAGTAAAAGTAGCGGACACTTTGCATCTGGTTTAGGCACAATTGAACTTACCGTTGCTTTACATTATGTATACAACACACCTTTTGATCATCTTATATGGGATGTAGGGCACCAAGCCTACCCGCATAAAATTTTAACTGGCCGACGTGACCAGTTGCACACTATTAGACAAAAAGATGGTTTACACCCTTTTCCTTGGCGCGAAGAAAGCGAGTATGACGTATTAAGCGTTGGTCACTCAAGTACATCAATATCAGCGGCATTAGGGTTATCTGTTGCCGCTGAAAAAGAAGCTAAAAACCGTAAAACTGTTGCGGTAATTGGCGATGGTGCAATGACCGCAGGAATGGCGTTCGAGGCATTAAATCATGCCGGTGACATCAACAAAGATATGCTTGTTATCTTAAATGATAATGAGATGTCTATTTCACAAAATGTTGGCGCTTTGAATAATCATTTGGCGAAAATGCTTTCTGGTAGTTTTTATACAGGGCTACGTGAAGGTGGTAAAAAGATTCTTGGTAATATCCCCCCGATTAAAGAATTGGCAAGTCGCGCAGAAGAGCATCTAAAAGGCATGGTCGTGCCGAGCACCTTTTTTGAGGAACTTGGCTTTAATTACATAGGTCCTATTGATGGTCATGATGTCAATGGACTTGTTGATACTATCAGCAACATGCGAAACCTCAAGGGTCCGCAATTACTGCATATTGCCACTAAAAAAGGTAAAGGTTACCAAGCAGCAGAACAAGATCCTATTAAGTATCATGCTGTACCAAAATTTAACCCGGAAGATACAAACTTACCTAAAGCCAAACCTAGCTTGCCTAGTTACTCAAAAATTTTTGGTGATTGGTTATGCAAAACAGCTGAAGTAGACAGTAAGTTAGTTGCAGTCACCCCTGCTATGGCTGAAGGCTCTGGTATGGTTGAATTTAGCCAACGTTTTCCCGCACAGTATTTTGATGTAGCTATCGCAGAGCAACATGCAGTAACTTATGCTGCAGGGCTTGCTATTGGAGGTTTGAAACCTGTAGTGGCAATTTATTCGAGTTTCTTACAACGCGGTTATGATCAATTCATTCATGATGTTGCGATTCAAAACTTACCCGTTATGTTTGCTGTTGACCGTGCCGGTATAGTTGGCGCTGATGGTGCAACACATCAGGGCGTGTTTGATTTAAGCTTTTTACGCTGTATACCTAATACTGTCATCATGGCACCATCTAATGAACGTGAGTGTCAACTTATGCTTAATACTGGCCATAAATTAAATGGGCCAAGTGTTGTTCGTTACCCTCGAGGAAGCGGAACCGGTGAAACATTACCAAGTGTTGATGAAACAATTGAACTGGGTAAAGCTGTCACCATACTCAAAGCCAATACCTTAGAACATAATGGTAAAAAAATCGCCATCTTAAGCTTTGGCTCTATGCTTAGCGAAGCAATGAAAGCAGCCGAAGAGCTTGATGCGACACTTGTAGATATGAGGTTTATAAAACCTCTTGATGAATCCCTGATTGATGAACTTAATGCGAGCCATGATACTTTAGTGACGATAGAAGATAATGCTATTGCTGGTGGTGCTGGCTCAGGTGTGAATGAGTACTTACTAGCACAAGGAAAATCTGTTCGTATTCTCAATATTGGCGTTGCTGATCATTTTGTTAAACACGGCACTCAAGAAGAAATACATCACGAACTTGGCTTAGATGCGCAAGGTATAATCGCGAAGATATCTAGTTTTATGAGTTAAACTCAAACCAATACTGCTTTACTAAATTGCACAATAAAAAAGGATAATGAAGTTAATCATTATCCTTTTTTATTGTGCAAAACTGACTCTATTTTACTCTTACTTTATAAAAAGCTAACGACTAAAATCAGAGTTATAAATTTGTCACATCAATTTTGTTTCTTAAGTTATCTTCAAGTGCAGCTTTTTTCTCGCGCTCTTGGCGTTTTTCACATGGGTTATCACAGTTACACTCTTTATCAATGCCAACAGTTGCTAAACCACCACAACTACCTGCTAAGGTTTTACTTTGAAAAATATAACCTACTGCCATTGCAGCACCTACAACAAGGAAAAAACCAAAGGTAATTAAAAAAATCATCATAATACTATGCTCTCAGCTAATTCTATTAGCTCAATTAAAGACAACAAATGCTCGGGACAGGAGTCATTTTAACAAATATTCACGCCATGCTTTTTATGGACAACAAAAGTCAGCTAGGCATAATTTCATTTCTACTGTACGTTTACTTCAAATATTGTTTGAATTTTACCGTAAATTGCTCGTCAAAGCCATTTTCAGTTTTGGCAATAAACAATGCTGCTAGATTGTTTTTAACAGCAAAAGCCATACCCTGCTCTATCCCCATCACCATTAACGTGGTAGATAAGCCATCAGCAGTCATAGATGAAGGGTGGATAACGGTAACGGATACTAAATTATGCTTAATAGGTTTACCTGATTCAGGATCAATAATATGTGAGAAGCGCTGACCATCAGCTTCAAAATAAATTCGGTAGTCGCCAGAAGTTGCTACTGCATTATCTTTAGGAATAATAACCTGCTGTACACTACGCTCATTAGTTATAGGCTTCTCTATTGCTATAGCCCATAACTCACCTGTGCGCTTAAAGCCTCTTAAACGCATCTCTCCGCCAATTTCTACCAAGTAGTTAGTAAAGCCATTGCTTTCAATTAACTCTGCGACAATATCTACCCCATAACCTTTGGCTGTGGTAGATAAATCAACATACAAATCAGGTATCTTTTTAGACAGTAGATTACCTTTTAGCACTAAGTTTTGTAGACCAACCCGCTTTTTAGTCGCCGCTAATAACTCTTCATTAGGAATTTTATCTGGACGCTGCTCTGGACCAAAACCCCAAAGATTTACCAGTGGACCAACTGTCACATCAAGCTTACCTTCACTTAACTTACCTAGTCGAATTGACTCCTTAAGCACACGAGCAAAACCTGAAGATATTTCAACAGGCTCAGTAGATGATGAACTGTTAAAAAGTGATAACTCAGAGTTATTGATATACGTCGACATTTCCTGGTTTACTTGTACTAGAGCAGCATCAATTTGCTGTTGTAATTTAAGCTCAATCAACTGCTCTTTCGTAGCAACCACCTTAATATTATAGGTAGTTCCCATAGTATGTCCCTGTAACAATACTTCAGTTTTATTTGAAGGGTTACTCGGGAAGCAAGCCGATAGCGATATCACTAAAGCGGTTAGCAACACTAGTTTTAGATTATTCATAAGGATTCCAAATTATTATTTATATCGATATATTCAACTAGGTTTCAAATATTGAAAAATATATTGATATAAATAATAAAGACGACCTAGGTCGTCTTTATTTAAATGCTCTTTCGATAAATTATTGTTTAACTTTTAACGCTGGATATTGCCTTTAGTTCAAGAAGGCTGCGCGGAGTTGACGCTAGTCAATGAGCACAGCCGACGACGAAATCAAGGTGATAGACAAGTTAAAATAAACAATTAGCCACCGAAGTCATCCAACATGATGTTCTCGTCTTCTACGCCTAAATCTTTAAGCATACCAATAACTGCTTGGTTCATCATTGGAGGACCACACATGTAATATTCACAATCTTCTGGTGCTTCATGGTCTTTCAAATATTCTTGGAAAAGAACATTATGAATGAAACCAGTTAAACCATCCCAATTGTCTTCAGGTTGTGGATCAGATAAAGCAACATGCCATTGGAAGTTATCATTATCCGCCGCTAAGCCGTTATAATCATCTTCATAGAACATTTCACGTTTAGAACGTGCGCCATACCAGAAGCTCATCTTACGTTTAGAGTTCAAACGTTTAAGTTGATCAAAGATATGTGAACGCATTGGCGCCATACCAGCACCACCACCGATAAATACCATTTCATTATCAGTTTCTTTAGCGAAGAACTCACCAAATGGACCTGAAATAGTTACTTTATCACCAGCTTTTAAGCTAAAGATGAATGATGACATTTTACCAGCAGGTAAATGTAAACGTCCAGGAGGCGGCGTAGCAATACGCACGTTAAGCATAATAATGCCTTCTTCTTCCGGATAGTTAGCCATTGAGTAAGCACGTAATGTATCTGTGTCTACTTTTGACTCCACATCGAAGAAACCAAAATGGTTCCAATCGCCGCGGTACTGTTCATCAATATCAAAGTCACTATATTTAACATGATGTGCTGGTGCTTCAATTTGAATGTAACCACCCGCTTTGAACGGTACTGATTCACCGTTTGGAATTTGTAGTTTAAGCTCTTTAATGAAAGTTGCTTTGTTATCGTTAGAAATAACTTCACAATCCCACTGCTGAACACCGAAGATTTCATCTTCAACTTCAATTTCCATGTCTTGTTTAACCGCAACTTGACATGCTAAACGACAGCCAGTTTTAGCTTCACGTTTATTGATATGGCCTTCTTCCGTAGGAAGAATATCGCCACCACCTGAATGCACATCAACACGACATTGGCCACAAGTACCACCGCCGCCACATGCTGAAGGAATAAAAATCCCTTGATCAGCTAATGCACCTAATAATTTGCCACCCGCAGCAGTTTTCACTGCCTTTGCCGGATCGCCATTTATGCTAATCGTTACTTCACCACTTGATACTAATTTAGATTTAGCGAATAAAATCACTAATACTAAAAGAATAACGATTGCGGTAAACATCGATACGCCGAGAATTATTTCCATCGACTTTTCCTTAAACTTTTCTAAGGGTGTAATGCAATTTCATTCGCATTACACCGACCAAACTTATAGGGAAATACCACCGAAAGATAAGAAGCCAAAAGCCATCAAACCTGCAGTAATAAATGTGATTCCTAAACCTTTCAAACCGTCTGGTACGTCAGAGTATTTCATCTTTTCGCGCAAACCAGCTAATAACACAATAGCAAGTGCCCAACCGATACCAGAGCCAATCCCGTAAACAACACTTTCACCAAATGTTAGGTTTTTCGCTACCATGAAAGACACGGCACCAAAAATCGCACAGTTTACTGTAATTAGCGGTAAGAAAATCCCCAATGCTTGGTAAAGCGCAGGGAAGTATTTGTCTAGAACCATTTCCAAGATTTGAACTAAAGCTGCGATTACACCGATAAAGGTAATAAAAGATAAAAAGCTTAAGTCAATCGATTCATTTGGATCGGTTATACCCATAAGGCTATCAAGTGCGCCTGGTGCTAACACAGCTTGGTATATTACTTGGTTCATTGGCACAGCCAAACCAAGTACTACAACAACAGCAACACCTAAACCAATAGCCGTATCAACTTTTTTCGATACCGCTAGGAAAGTACACATACCTAGGAAAAACATTAAAGCGATGTTTTCAATGAAAATAGCTTTAACTAATAATGCAATATAATGTTCCATGCTATTAATCCTTCTCTACTTGTTCTGGTTTCCATTGGCGAATAGCCCAAATGATTAAACCAATAACGAAGAATGAACTAAATGGTAATACTAATAAACCATTCGCTTGATACCAACCATCGTTTTGAACTAATGGTAAAATCTCAATACCGAATAAAGTACCAAAACCAAGTAACTCACGGAAAAAGGCAACTGTCATTAAGATAACACCGTAACCTAAACCGTTACCAATACCATCTAAAAAGCTCACTACTGGCTTTTCTTTCATAGCAAAAGCTTCAGCACGACCCATTACAATACAGTTAGTAATAATTAGACCAACAAAAACGGCTAATTCTTTTGATAACTGATAAGAAAACGCTTTTAATACTTGGTCAACAACAATTACTAGTGATGCAATAATCGCCATCTGCACGATAATACGTACACTTGATGGGATATGATTACGAATAATTGAGATAAACAAGTTAGAAAATGCTGTTACAAAAACAACCGCTAAGGTCATTACTAATGCATTAGCCATGGAACTTGTTACAGCAAGTGCAGAACAAATACCCAGTACTTGTAATGCAATCGGGTTATTGTCAACAATAGGACCCGTTAATACTTTTTTAGCATCTGAAGACATTATTTAACCCCTTCTGCACGATATTTAGTAATGAAAGACTCATAGCCTTCTTTACCAAACCAGAACTGTAATGTGTGAGTAACACCGTTACTTGTTAATGTTGCTCCAGATAACGCATCCACACCGTGAATGTCATTAGCTTTAGCGCCACCTTTAACAAGTTTAGCTTTTACTTCACCAGCGTCGTTATATATTTTCTTACCTGGCCATAAAGCTTTCCATTTAGGGTTAAGTACTTCAGCACCTAATCCAGGAGTTTCCTTATGATCAGAATAGATAACACTTTTCACTGTATTTAAGTCAGACTCTAAGCCAACATAACCATACATTAAGTCCCATAAACCAGAACCAACGATTGGTAAAACAACAGTATTAATTGAACCTGACTCATCTTTAACTAAGTATACAACAGCCGTATTTGAACGACGGTTAATACCCGCTAAATCATTTTCAGGTTTAATTGATAAAGCTTTATCACGAGCATTGCGACGTTCATCAAAGTTGATTACATCGCCTTCAACAAACTCGCCAGAATCAAGGTTAATCATACGCGCTACAACAAATTCATTGTAAGTCTTAACAATGTCTTTGCCAGCTTTTTCTAAAAGGCCTGAAGCCTCAAGAATTTTAGTTTGTTGATCAAGTAACTTGTTTGCTTTTTGTAATGGCTTCAACTGCACTGCAGAAAAAGACACTAACAATGCACAAACAACACAAACAGCTAGTACAAAACCAACCGTTTTACCGAATGTTTCTTTATTACTAGACATTGCGTGCAAGCCTCCGTTTTATGTTGCCTTTAACAACAAAGTAGTCAAACAATGGCGCAAACAAGTTAGCAAATAAGATAGCTAACATCATACCTTCAGGGAAAGCAGGGTTTACTACACGTACTAGTACAACCATGATACCAACCAAGGCACCAAACCAATACTTACCAGTGTTAGTAAATGACGCAGATACAGGATCTGTAGCCATAAACATCATACCAAAAGCAAAACCACCAATAACTAAGTGCCAATGCCAAGGCATAGCAAATAAAGCATTTGTATCACTACCTATTAAGTTGAATAGTAATGATGTTGCCACCATACCACCGAACACACCTAATACGATGCGCCACGAAGCAATGCCTTTATAAAGGATATATGCGCCACCTAAAAGGATAGCGAAAGTTGAAACTTCACCTACTGAACCAGGAATAAAGCCCCAGAAAGCGTTCCACCAGTCAGCATTCATTGAATAATCAACAAGTCCTTGACCTGCAGAGCTCAGCATAGTTGCGCCAGAGAAGCCGTCAGCAGCAACCCATACAGCATCACCAGAAATTTGTGCTGGGTAAGCGAAGAATAAAAACGCACGACCCGCTAACGCTGGATTTAAGAAGTTTTTACCTGTACCACCAAAGATTTCTTTAGCGATAACGATACCAAAAGTAATACCTATGGCTACTTGCCACAAAGGAATACTCGCTGGCAAGATAAGTGCGAATAAAATAGAAGAAACGAAGAAACCTTCATTTACTTCATGTTTACGCACTGCAGCAAAAAGAACTTCCCAAAAACCACCTACGGCGAAAGTAACCGCATAGATAGGTAGGAAGAAACAGGCACCATACAACATCATGCTAAACCAGTCAGCACTTGCCGTTAATGTACCACCAAGCATAGTGAATAAATCCACCTGCCAAGACTGTGGTAAAGCATAACCAGCAGCTAAAGCGTCTACCGCTTGGTAACCAATATTGTACATACCAAAGAACATGGCAGGGAAAACCGCTAACCATACAGTGATCATGATACGTTTTAAGTCGATGCTATCACGAAGATGTGTTTTACCTTTGTTCACATAACCAGGAGTGAACAAACCGGTAGCAACAGCTTCATAAAGTGCAAACCACTTTTCATGTTTGCCGCCTTTTTCAAAATGCGGTTCAATATCTTCAATAAACTTTTTCAAGCCCATGACTAACCTTCCTTTTCGATTGTGGTTAGGCAATCACGTAGAATTACACCGTAATCTGTTTTGCCAGGGCAAACAAATGTACACAGTGCTAAATCTTCTTCGTCTAGCTCTAAGGCACCTAGTTGTTGCGCGCCGTCTGTATCACCAGAGCAAATATCGCGTAAAAACAAGGTTGGTAAAATATCTAATGGCATAACACGTTCAAAGTTACCAATTGGTACCATGGCACGTGAACTACCGTTAGTCGTCGTAGTCATGTTAAATAACTTACTCGGGAACAAGTGCGATAAATATGCGCGAGTTACTGAGAATTTATTTGGACCTGGGTACATATAACCAATAAAGTCTTTTTCACGACCTTCAAGAATTAATGATACTTGTACGTTATAACGACCTAAATAACCGTGCACTGCACTAGCTGTTGAACCCATTAACAATGAGCCCGATACCACACGTAACTCACCATCAACAGCTTCGCCTGCTGATAATTGAGCAGTGCTAGCACCTAAAACCGTACGTACTAAACGTGGGTTAGTGGCAGCAGGACCAGCAAGTGAAATAACTCGATTATTATCAAGTTCACCCGTAGTGAATAACTTGGCAATAGCGATAACATCTTGATAACCAACATGCCAAACAAATCGTTCTGCGCTTGCTGATTTTAAGAAATGGATATGCGTACCGACAAGACCTGCAGGATGTTTACCCGCGAACTCAGTCACTGTTGCATTGCTATCTACTGGAATATTTGCCCCAGGAGCTTTGCTAACAAAAACTTCACCACTTGTTAAACGAGACAAAATGGTTAAACCATTTTTAAACGCTTCACTTTGTTCATTGATGATAACTTCTGGATTTGCAGCTAATGGATTGGTATCCATCGCGCTAACAAAAATAGCAGCTGGAGTACTGTCTACGGCAGGAACTTTGCTAAATGGGCGAGTTCTAAACGCTGTCCACAAACCTGAGTCGACTAGGTTCTTAACAACATTTTCACGTGATATAGAAGCAAATTCAGTTGCAGGATAAGCGGTAAATGTTTCTTGATCATAGCCATCGACATCGATAACAACTGATTGTAAAACACGTTTTTCACCACGGTTAATTTCTTTAACAACACCGGCAGCTTGAGCTGTGAATTTAACGCCAGGATTTTT
>Ga0209292_1000621_pt1 | contig 45667 bp, 36 predicted proteins | sample GOMGulsemesocosm_2_FD_184634 | JGI IMG/M metagenome (GOLD analysis project Ga0209292, IMG submission 184634) | Methane-oxidizing microbial communities from mesocosms in the Gulf of Mexico - GOM9C Gulf of Mexico (SPAdes) (version 2) | ecosystem: Environmental > Aquatic > Marine > Cold seeps...
ATATTTATTGAATAAATTATAGACAAGTTTTATAAAATATTTATTGAATAAATTATAGACAAGTTTTATAAAATATTTATTAGCTTAATTTCTTATATTTATTTGTATGGATTGGTGTAGGTATGCTTGGTTGTCCAAAAAATTTAGTCGATAGTGAGCGCATCCTAACTCAGTTACGCACTGAAGGTTATGACGTAACCAATAGCTATGATGATGCGGAGCTTGTAATCGTAAATACTTGTGGTTTTATTGATTCAGCAGTACAAGAATCACTTGATACCATAGGTGAAGCATTAGCGGCAAATGGTAAGGTGCTTGTTACCGGCTGTTTAGGTGTTAAGAAAGATGAAATAGTTGAACTTCATCCTAACGTTCTCGGTGTAACAGGGCCACATGCTTACGATGAAGTATTAGCTCAAGTACATGAACATGTGCAGAAACCAAAACATAATCCATTTATTGATTTAGTGCCAGAGCAGGGCGTTAAATTGACTCCTAAACATTACGCTTATTTAAAAATATCTGAAGGCTGTAATCACCGTTGTACCTTCTGCATTATCCCGTCAATGCGTGGTGATTTAGACTCTCGTCCTGTGGGCGATGTATTAGGCGAAGCCAAACGTTTAGTTGATGCTGGCGTTAAAGAATTATTGGTTATCTCTCAAGATACTTCTGCTTACGGCGTTGATGTTAAACACAAAACAGACTTTTGGGATGGTATGCCGGTTAAGACGCACATGCAGCAGTTATGTGAAGAGCTAGCGAAGCAGGGCGTTTGGATACGCCTACATTATGTTTACCCATATCCGCATGTAGATAAAATTATCCCATTAATGGCGGAAGGAAAAATATTACCGTATTTAGATATTCCATTTCAGCATGCTAACAAACGTATTTTAAAGTTAATGAAGCGTCCTGGTAGCTCAGACCGCGTATTAGAACGTATTGCAAAATGGCGTGAGATTTGTCCTGAATTAGTTATTCGTTCAACCTTTATTGTTGGCTTCCCTGGTGAAACTGAAGAAGAGTTTGAAGAGTTATTAAACTTTTTAGAAGAAGCACAGTTAGACCGCGTTGGTTGTTTTAAATACTCGCCAGTTGAAGGTGCTACGGCTAATGCTTTACCTGATCATGTATCGCCAGAGGTAATGGAAGACAGACTTCAACGCTTTATGGCTGTACAAGCAAAAATAAGTAGCGACAAACTACAAGCACGCATTGGTCAAGAATATCTCATTCTTGTGGATGAAGTTAACGGCCTTGGCATTGTCGGTCGCTCATACATGGATGCGCCAGAAGTGGATGGTAAAGTGTATTTGTCTGATGATTTTGATGCTGAGCCAGGTGATCTTATCTGGGTGCAAATTATTCATGCCGATGAACATGATGTTTGGGGTGTTAGAGTAGAAGATTAGCTTTAGAATTTTAATTAAATGCCAAACAATATTGTTTGGCATTATTCATTTAGTTGCATAATTTTTGGCAGTTTAAATATATATTTATTGTTTTAAAGTAATGGGTTCTACTCTAATAATGCCTGCGGTAACTGTTGCTGAAACCCCTTTATCGGTAATCATATGGGTGATATAGCCTTTATCATTTCCCGCATCTTCTGAACCAGCTCCACCAGAAGCACCGACATCACCAACTTTTGCGGCCGCTTCTGCTCCGGCATTTGCTGACCACATACCATCAATGAAATCATTGAATACTTGTTCATCGGTAAAGATAATAACCGGCCTCACACTTCTTGCTCCCCAACCTCCGCCCACATCAAAGCGTACCATTTGTATATAATGTCTTTGTTGGCTCTTATTGTTAATCGCTACACCATAACCTGCACCAGCCCCTACTACGGGTATCTTAGTTATTTTATTATTCATAATCGCATAGCCAACTGAATTTTTTATTTGTGCTCGCGCTTCAGGGTTTTGCTCGTAAAGATCAGTTAGCGTATTATCAACCAGTTCATCAATCGTTTGTATTTGTTCCTGTTTCGTATCACCCGGTATGGTTGAGCAAGAGGTTAAGCTAAAAATAGCTAATAACAAAACCAAGGTTATTGAAGCAAGTTTTTTCAAATTAATGTTTGTTGTGTATCTATTTAAAAAATGCATTTGAGTCATCCTGATCTATTAATTATTGTGTAAATGATTTCCAGCATAGCTGACATTAGCATATCTATTCTATGGGACTTACGAATGCATTGCGAGTTAGGAAAGTTTTAGTTAAAAAAGATCACTTTCGCCAATATTTTTCTTATGGTTACTCATTTTGTTTTTCTGTTATATCAGGTATAACGTTGAACAGTTAAAAGGTAGAGGTAGTTGAACTAATGAAATTACCTTTGAGATAATGCTTAAAGCAATTAACTTGGTTTTACCTAAGCATTGTCCTATATTAATACTCTGATTTTCAAATGAAAATAAATGGTTCTGCTGATTTAATTTTTCTACAAATTATTCATGGCGATGAACATGGAATTTTGGGTGTTCGGGTAGAAGACTAGTACTGTTTTAATGTTAATTATTCATAAGCAGATAAAAAAGCCCAACGTAAAGTAAATTGGGTTTTTTATCTAAAATATTCACCGTAAAATGATTAATCACAAAAGCTACGGTCTTATTTGAAGCGGGTCATTTATAAGTTGGTTGAGACAGATGAACACTGAACGCAACCACCTTTTTCAAAATAGTCTTATCTAAAAATAGTTATTTAGTGTGCTATTTCAAGATCTTCAATAATATATAATCGGTTACCATCAATCATAGTTTGACCGGCATCGAGATATTTTTGCTCAAGTATTCCACTGGATGCCCAAGTAGCAAAGTCATCGTCATTTAATACGCCTATAGTGTTATCGTTGATTAACCACATACCTTCTAACTTATCGTGTGGGTAACCCGTTTCGGTCACGATATCTACCAGTAAGGTTTTGCTAATCGTTTCAATACCTGCGTTGGCAATGGTTGCCCAACCATCAGCTTCTAGAGCTACTTCTTCTAATGTCTTACCATCAACTAACAAACCCAATGATGCATCTTGTGTTAGGTTTGTCGTTTCCGCAATTGTTTCTATATCGGTTGCATTACTGATGTCAATTTTATACAAATGTTTCATTGCTGAGGCATTTTCATTATAAAAACTACCATCTCGTTCAATTACAACAAATTCAGTATTACTTAAAGCAACAATGCCAGATTGTGAATTTTGTGTTTTCTCTTGTTTATAAAGGTACTGACTAATACTACCATCGGTTAAGTTAACGGTAACTATACGAACAATATCGTTCACTTTAACTGCTTTGCTTGGGTTATACATAGTTGACTGCATGATGCCTACTAAGGTTTTTTCATCGGGTGTAATTGCTAAGCCTTCCATACCACGATTAGCGCGACGGTTAGCAAATTCAGCGGGTAAAGTGAACGTATTACGCGTGTCGGCAATAAATGCATTTATGCGGCCTATTTCAACGCCGTCAGCATTAAAGTGAACAATATGAGGACCATACTCATCACTTACCCAAAATGTACCGTCGGATAAAGCGACTAAACCTTCACCATCTAAACCGTAGTCATCTAATTTTATTGGGTTAGTTACTTCATCATAAGGTTGACTCATATCTTCAACAATAACATTTCCATCGGCGTCATAAGGTGTTTCACCTGTGCCACCTAATGCGGTGCTATTTGGTAAACCAGTGATGGGTGTACCATCAGGACGTTTTAATAATATATCGTTAATTTTTTTTACGTCGCCATTCTTTTGTAGTTCAAACAAACCAATTCGTGGTGTGTAATCAGGAGTAGGAAATTTTTTACCTTTGCCTTGCTCGCCAGTAAAAGTCGCATTGGGGCCACGGTCAGTTAAAGCATAAAAACGTGTTGTCTCTGTAGGATGTGCCGCCATGTCTGAACCATAACCACCGTTGCGGATCTCCATAAAACTGCCAGGTAAAGCACCATTGTCAATATCAGAGCGCATTACAGTGTAAGGTAATGGTGAGCCGGATGTATTTACCGGGTTTACATTACAATTTGTACTGGTATTGGTGACTTCTGTTTCTGTTAATACGTTGTCAGCATTAGTATCTAAACCAGACATTACTTGTAAACCACCGAAAAAGCATGCTTCACTCCCTACCGCCAAGGTTTCATGAGCGATTAAACTATTTAAACCACTGGTACCTTGCTCACCATCATCTCCTTCACATGCAGCCAAATTTAAGATGGCAAGTAAAGCTAAAGTTAGTTTTGCGTGTTTCATACTTTTCCTTTTTGATATTTTTAATAAGATATTTATTAGTAATTTTCGGTAAATATTAAGGAAAAGTAATGTCAAATTAATGAAGGAAAAATTACAGTTTGATAAAAAGCAGGAAGACAGGCTACAACGTTCTATGGCAGTATATGCTAAAATCAGTTCGGATGAATTACAGGCACATATTGACCAAGTATACTTAACTCTAGTTGATGAAGTTGATCTTCTTTGGAGACAAATTATTCATGCAGATTAATAGGATGTTCACGTAGCAGGTTAATTGGTTTAATTTAAGCTTAACTCAGTTTAATACTAGCGCTTATTGTTCACTTTTAGTGGTTGGAATACGCTAAGACCAGCTTTAGTTAATGGACCTACTTTAATCATTTATTGATGCCTTAGTAGCGCGCTTAATTTAACACACTGACAGATAATAAATTTAGATATCAAGGTATTGATAAGGTTACTATATGAAAGTTATAGAATTCATTAGAGAAAAAAGAAGAAATTTACAACACCAAAATGATCAGTTCATTGCCAAGTTAGAGCCTAAATTTAAGAACTTATCTAATTTATTCAATAACAAAATTACTATGCCTTTTCGAAATACGCTAAATAATCCTTGGTTCTCTCAATTTAGCCCAATTGATACCGAAGAAAGTAAACCTGAGGAGGTATTAAAACAAGTACCCGAGGCAGAAAAAACCTATAAAAGCCTGCTTGAAGAAATCGATACAGTAACTTTTGTCGGTGAATGGCACTCGGTCGAGCAAGAGTGTATTGACCAATTTGCAGAGGTCACCGGTGATAATCAGTGGATACACACAGATCCTGAACGTGCGGCAAAAGAGTCACCTTTTAAGTCGACAATAGCACACGGATTTCTGACGTTATCACTGATCCCCAAATTAACCAATTCAGTTGATTTGGATAATAACCCTTATCCAGAAGCCAAGATGGTTATTAATTTTGGCTTGAACCAAGTTCGCTTTCCATATCCGGTTAAAGCGGGTACTCGCGTTAGAGCCAGTATTAAATTAGTTAATTTAGTGCCGATGAAACGTAGTATCGAAGTGGTTAATGAGGTCAGTATTGAAGTTGAAAACAGTAAACGTTTAGCTTGTGTGGCTGAAACCGTATTACGTTTATATTTTTAATCGATTCCTTTAATTTACATCCTAAGCTTGGTTATCAAATTTGGGTAGCGATCGTTATTGTACTTACCCTTATCCAAGTATTGATAAAGTGATTCTATTAATGGCGATCTTAAATAATTTTAACCTTTAAATAATTACCAATATACACGGTAACAAATATTAATATTATGTTTGTTGTATTGCGTTTAAACTCTTCTCTGGTGATTTTTTATTACTAACAGGCTGAACAGACTACAAATATTGGTAGGTTACCCAATAAAATGTTACTTTCGTTTATCAGCAGTTCATCGCTATTATCAGACGGTTTTTAAGAGTAGGGCGTTTGTATCTTTGTTAAGGAATTGGCGTTTTACGGGATATCACCACTCTTTAGTTTTTTATCAAATTTAATTATCAGTAAGTGAATCAAAAAAGGAGATTATCAATGAAGGTACTTAATAAACTGATTATTTTTGTTTTATTAATAGGGGGGATTAGCGCTTGTAGTGAGCAGGCTAACCTTAAAAATAAAGTAACAGCAGATATTAACGTTATTATTAATGCTGATATCGTCACAATGGACTCTTTGATGCCTGCGGCACAAGCTATTGCTTATAGTGAAGGTAAAATTATTGCTATTGGTTCAAATGAAGCCGTCTTAGCACAGGTAGGTGCTGATAAGTCGATACAAGATGCACAAGGTGAAACTATTGTTCCTGGCTTTATTGAAACTCATGATCATTTTTATTTATCTAGTGCAATATTTTTGGTGACCGATATTCAGCCTTTTACCACCCCTACGTTAGCCGGAGCCCTTGAAAAAATGAGTACAGCCAAACCAGATAAAGATGGCTGGGTATTAGGTTTTGGTGCGGATCAAACGTTATACCAAGAAAAAATGGGTCCTAGTAGGCAGGATCTAGACAAACTATTTCCTAATGATCCTGTCGTTATTTTTCATCTGAGTGGTCATGGTGGTTTTGTAAACAGTAAAGCACTGGAAATTTCAGGTATTGATAAAAATACTGCTAATCCTACTGGTGGTTATTTTGAAAAAGATGCGCAAGGAGAATTAACCGGATACCTTTCGGGTATACCAGCGGTTAGCATGGTAAGAGGTTTTCCAGATGCAAATGAAAAGTCAGCGTTATTGGCTGCTAAACAAAGAGCGGCTGCAGGAGTTACCACATCTTCAGAGCTTGCTTTGATGAATAAAAAATTTCTGATTGAATTAAGTGAGCTTACGCAATCGGGTACATTCCCTATGCGAATTGTTGCTGGATACTTTTCTACCGCCCCCGATTATAAAGAAATGCTACCGGCGCTTAAAAATCATGAAAATAGCTTACTTAAAATACCTTTTATTAAGACTTGGACCGATGGATCAATTCAAGGGGGAACAGGCTCATTAAAAGATGGTTATTATCAGGCAGATTTTGGCTCTGATGGCGCGCAAGGTAGCCAAGAATTTTTTAATCAGCAAATACTCGATATGTACCAACAGGGTTATTGGCCTGCTATTCATGCTAATGGTGATAATGCCGTTGAACTAGCCTTAAATGCTATTGAATATGCTCAGCAGAAATTGGGAGAAAATTCAAAGAGCATTCGACCGCAAATTATTCATGCCCAAGTAACGAATAAAGCACAAATTCAACGTATGGCGGTTTTAGGTGCTAACCCAAGCTTCTTTATTACTCATGTTTATTACTGGGGTGACCTGCATTATGAAACCACTCTCGGACCTGAAAAATCGGCAAGATTAAGTGCCTTAGGGGATGCATTTAGTGCAGGTATCAAAGCCTCTATGCATAACGATCCACCAGTTAGTCCGGTAAATCCATTATTAAATATGTGGATTGCCACCCAACGTAAAACAACCTCTGGTCGTATTTTAGGGGCAGAGCAAGCTATCACAGCTGAGCAAGCAATGCTGGCTTATACGGTTAACGCCGCATATCAATTTGGTATGGAAAAGGAAGTCGGTTCGTTAACTGTGGGTAAAAATGCTGATTTTGTTTTTTTAAGTGATAATCCATTAACGATTAAAGCCAGTGAAATTAAAGATATTACGGTATTAAAAACGGTTCTAGCGGGTGTTACCACTTTTGAATTAACGACTAAAGCTAGTAAATAATCGAGGATAAGAAAGATGCGTAAATTAACACCAGTTCTGTGTTTAATTAGCTTACTAGCTTCAAGTTTGACGTTAGCAAATATTAGCGAAAAAAATAATGGTGAGACAGATATTGCTAACTCAACTGAACAAGTAACACAGGCGATTGACCCCTCTGATCTTACCCGAGTTTATACGATGGCTTCTGTTTGGGTAAACTCACAAAACAACTTACGTGCCACGGCTTCTTGGTCAGGTGCATGGAGTGAGAAACACTCTTTTATGGGCTTTATTGAAGGTTATTTAGGTGATGAAGATGATACTGATAAATGGGGCGTAGATTTATTGAAAGTAAGAGCACAATATTTTCATGTGATTGACACGGGTTTGAATTATGCCCCTAAGCTAGGCTTCTCAATCGATTATATTGATAATCAAGGAGATAACAATTTAGCAGCTATTGGCTTAATTGGCATGGTACCGCCTTCTGTTACTGGTAAATTGCAATTGTTTCCTAATATCGCATATATGACAGGTAAAGCCGAAGGTGTGGATGTTGATGGCTATATGTTAAACCTTTATGGCACTTATCCGGTGGGAACCAATGGCACTTATATTCAACTTTGGCCAGAATATATATCAGTAAGCGGTACGGGGATAGACTCTAATTCACTGACGTTGTCAGGCTTATATGCACAGCCATTAAATACTAATAAAACATTATGGTTTAACTTACGGGTAGATCACGCTAATAAAGAAACTAAACTCACTGGTTATTACGACAGAATAAATGAAGATGAAACAGTAGTAACTTTAGGTTTTAAACTTTATTTATAGACTGATACCTTAAGTAAATGATCTTTATTAAAGATAAGGACCATTTTAGAAAAAATAACTAGCACTAGGTGTTAACTGATTAAGCTAGTTAACTTCAAACTTTAATAGTTAAGTTGGTTTAAACAAAGGAATAATAACTATGATGTCAAAATATAAAAATGTTCTATATGTCTATAGTGACGCTGTTGATAATAAAGATGCATTGAAAAAAACTGTGATGATTGCAGAAAAAAACAACGCTAGCCTTACGGTTGTGTTTACCATTAGCCATGAAACGCTGCCTAATTCTTTAAGTTTTGCCAAAGAGAAAATTGAAGCATTCATTGATCAAAAAGAAGCCGAGCGTGATCGAGTTATTTCTCAGTTTGCTAACATAATAGCGATTAAAAAAGATTCTATTTATAGCAATTCATATATTGATGTTATTAAAAAAGTACAGCAATATAACTTTGACCTTGTTGTTAAACCCTCAGAGAACGAAGGTGTTTTGGGGGCGATATTCGGTAGTAATGATATGGGCTACCTTAGGCATTCACCATGTCATGTTTGGTTAATAAATGACGATAATGAGGAAAATACCAAGAGTATTATTGCTGCAATAGATGTCGATGATAACTACCCAGAAGATGATAAGCTGGTTAGAGAGAGCCTAAATTTAGATATTCTAAAAACAGCGATGTCTATTGCTAAATTTAGAGGATATAACTTAAAAATTGTTTCTGCTTGGTCTGCTAAATATGAAAGTGCCTTAAGAAATTATGGTTTTATTAAAAACAATGAAGGTGATGTAAATGCCTATGTAAATGAAGTAGAAAATAAGCATTTAGCTAACTTTGACGCTTTTATGGCTAAAGCTAAAAATACCTTGGATGAAACGACCTTTAACTTAATTAAACCTGAATGTATTGTGTTAAAAGGTACTGCAAAAATTGTATTACCTCAATACGCTAAAAAAATAAATACCGACTTGGTTGTAATGGGCACTGTAGCTCGTGTTGGCATTCCTGGTTTAATAATAGGAAATACTGCTGAAAATATTTTATATCAATTAAATCAGTCGGTAATGGCAATAAAACCCAAAGGCTTTAATTCATTAATTAGTGAATAATAATTGAATTCGGTCATGTTAATGAATATAAGCAAAATGTACTTGTCACTTTTTACGCCACTTTCTTATAGAGAGGGGCGTATTTTAAACTCCCCTTTTTAAAAGCAAAAATTTAGCAATATTTATTAACATTTATTTTTACAGTATGCTTAGTGGTTTATATATTTACCATTTATTTTCAAGTAATTGGCAAAGTTCTTTACAGGAGTTAATGAAGTTGCCACAGAGGGTTTCAACTGCTTCAGCGTACTATTATTAATATCCATTTTAGTTTTTATTACCAACAATTTTATTATAAAACAACTAGTCCATCTTCTTAGATTTCCTGGAAATCGTTAGGTAATGAAGGAAAAACTGTAAAGATAATGACGTTGATAAAAGCTCAATGGGTATCATTTTCTAGAGGAGACTAAACAACCAACAAGAGTATATGTTGGCTTACGAAGTGAATAGTCAGTAGAAACAAAAGCAGAGTTTTCTTTGCAATAATTAATCATAGTTAAGGCTTTTGACTGTGCTAAATTGGTCATTGCAACACCTGTCACTATGAAATATTCCTATTTACCCACTTTGTTAACTTTACTTGTCGATCCGGGGAGTGCAAAAGTAGCTTCTACTACATTGCATAAAGTAATTCATCGTCATTGGTCATCTTGCCTAAAGATAACCGGCCAGAATTATATTTATTTGGTTTAAGTTTAGGTGCTTTAGGGAAAGAGACCTCGTTAAACTTAACAATGAGTATTGAAAATCCGATCCAAGGGGCATTATTGGTGGGCTCAATCTTCTCTAGTGTTATTTCACCTTTATTAATAAAGCAACGTAACAATCAGATATTAACTAATTTCTTGGTAACCCGGTATTTTAGTTATATCAACTTCATCTATTTGTGACTTTTGTAAAAATTTATCTGCAAACTGAAGGTAAACTTTTTGATCTATAAATACATCGAATAAATCAGGATCAAGATGATTGTCTAATTTCATGAACCCCATTATTTTTAATGTTTCTGATAAGGTTTTAGGCTCTTTGTAGGGGCGATCATTTGAGGTTAATGCTTCAAATACATCGGCAATTGCCATAATTCTCGCTTGAGTTGACATTTGTTCACGCTTCAAACCTTTTGGATAACCAGTACCATCCATTTTTTCGTGATGGCCGCAAGCAAATTCAGGTACGTTTTTTAAATGTTTAGGAAAAGGCATCGACTCGAGCATTTCAACCGTGACTTTCATATGGTCATTTATAATTTGCCGCTCTTTTGCCGTTAATGTGCCACGCTTAGTGATCAAGTTAAGCACTTCGTCGTCATTAATTACCGATTGAGTAACGCCATCAATAACTATTTTGTATTGCTTTGCTATTTGGTAAACACGAGATATTTTATCGTCGTCAAAATATTCACCACCGGTATTCGCTTGGTTAATAAACTTCCTGTCATCTCCTAGCTGTTTTAATATGCTGAGCTTATTTGCATCAGATATTTTAGTTGCGTAGGTAACATCTCGCGCAGCAATCTCAAAGCGCGCATTAATTAATTCTATCCGGTCAAAAATTGTTTCAAGTTTTTTTGATTTGTCCATTATATATTCAGGTGTCGCTACCTTGCCACAGTCATGTAACCAAGCGGCAACACTGAGTTCATGAAAATCTTCAGCCTGTAAACTAAAGTCAGTTAATGGGCCTCGATCTATTTCATGGCATGCTCTGGCAAGTAGCATGGTAATCTCAGGTACGCGTCGACAATGATTGCCGGTATAGGGTGACTTTCTATCAATTGCGGTTGCTATTAAACGCGAAAAAGCGGCAAATAAGTCTTCCATTTCGTCGATTAATTGTTTGTTGGTTAAAATAACGGCAGCTAAAGACGTCAGTGCTGTAACTGTTCGTACCGTATCTTCAGTAAAACAGGTGATTTCACCTTGCGCATTGGTGGCATTAATGAGTTGAATAACACCATTAAGATCTTGCTGATGATCTTGCATTGGTAGCGTTAATACCGATTTTGTACGGTAACCTGTAACCTTATCCATCGCTTTTGCGGCGGTTAAATCATAGTCGTTACATTGATAAACATCGTCAACATTAATTATTTTATTTGTTGCCCCCGCTATTGCCACTAAAGCACTGTTGTTGACCTTGCCATAATTGAATAACTTAATATTTGGGTAGTCGATGGCGTTATCGCTAGTACCACCTAGGTGACAAGATAAACTGTTATTGAAAACGGTATCAAATGCTAAGGATTTCTCGTTAGTTTTATCTGTGCTAACTGAATAAATAGTACCTGCATCGGCACTCGCCAATAACATCGCTCGGCTTAAAATTTGCTCCAACAGTGCACTATGATTTTTTTCTGTTGATAGTGCAATGCCGATGTCGACAAAATGTTCAATGTTATTCATGGTGGCTCCTGTCCATGGTTTTTAGTGCTATGAACACAAGTATAGGTTCCTTATACTATTTTTGTTAAAACGGTACAAGAAAAACGAAATGAAATAAAATAAAAGTATAAGTATAAAAGTTTAATAAAAGCGATTAATATTAATCATTAAACGTTGTTTAACTCAGTTAATTCAACTAATTTATCTAAGTCTGCTGATGACATTAAGTAAAAGCCAACAATCACCTATCATTATAATACTCGCTTTATTGCTATGTTATTTTATTTTCATAAAATTTAACTTACTGCAGCGAGTTAATTACTTTGTTTATGATGAACAGATGACTATGCTTGCTGAAGAACTTGTGTCTGATGACGATATTATTGTTATCGCCATTGATGATTATAGTCTTACGCAAATGGGAGGCATTGCAGGTCGTTGGCCTTGGCCGAGAACAGTACACGGACAATTACTTTCTTCTCTTAATCAGATTTCCCCTGCAGCGATTGCTTTTGATATTCTTTTTACCGAAAAAGATATTTATCGACCTGATGCCGATGCTTTTTTTAATGAAGTGTTAGTGGAGTCGTCTAATGTTTTTTTAACCACACTTGAACAAAATATTAGTCAAGGCGGTGGTGTATTGGTAAAACAATTACCAAAAGAGTTAGGGCTGATTAAAACACGGCAAGCAAATGATAAAGCGAAAGCTGCTTTTATTTTACCTAATGCTATTGATAGAGATACATGGAAATTAGGTAGCATAAATTTTACTCCAAATACTGACGGTGTTGGGCGTTATTATGATGTTTATCGTAATATTGATGGTTGGCATATGCCTTCATTACCAGCAAAATTAATTAATGCGCTTAATTTACCACTACCGAGCTCAGAAAAAATTTTATTGCAATGGCAAGGTGATAAGTTTATGCCATACAAAACGGTGAGTTATAGTGATGTTTACTTAGCGGCAGTTGAGCAAGAAGAAGCGTTTTTACAGCAGTTTTCAAATAAGATAGTGCTTGTGGGGGCTACTGCTTCTGGGCTATTTGACGCGCGCGCTACGCCGATAAATCAACACTTGCCTGGGGTGTATATCCTAGCGACTGCGATTGATAACTTAAAAAATCAGCGTTATTTAATACCGATACCTGAGACGTTATCTTTGATTTCAGCTTTTATCAGTATTTTGCTAATCAGTGCGAGTTTTATTTTAATAAAAAACTACAGTAAACAAGTCGTCAGTGCTTTTATTTTATCGATAGTTGTTAGTGTCATTTTGCTGTTGTTAAGTAACGGTTTATTAAGACAGCAGCAAGTATTTTTTATCGGTGAAATATTAAGCTTTATCTTAGTTACCTTTATTTTGTTTTCTTTTTATTATGGTTACATTGAGTACAAAAACCGCCAGCAAGCGTTAGCAATGTTTTCTCGTTTCCTTGATCCCACCGTTGTTACTAAACTCTTAAAAGATGATGGATTGTCTTTGAATAAATTAAATAAGAAACAAACGCTAACCGTATTGTTCTCTGATATTCGCGGCTTTACTCAAATAGCCGAAAAGAGCGATGCGCAAGCGTTGGTCGATTTGTTAAATAATTATTTTAATCAACAAGTCAAAATTATTTTTAAACATCATGGTACCTTAGATAAGTTTATCGGCGATTGTATAATGGCTTTTTGGGGGGCGCCGGTGGCCATTGAAAATCATGCCGTGTCAGCCATTGATGCTGCATTAAATATGGAGCAGCAATTAAAGAGCTTTAAACAAAGTTTGCCTGAACATTTACAACATTTTGATGTTGGCATCGGTATTCATACCGGGGAATGTATTGTTGGTATGATCGGGGCTGAACTTAGACTTGATTATACCGTGATTGGTGACTCGGTAAACTTAGCCAGTCGCATTGAAGGTCTCACTAAGCATAGCGCTAGAATATTAGTATCAGAACAAACAAAAAACTTAGCTAATCATGCTTTTGATTTTACTTATCAAGGTGAGCATAAAGTCAAAGGCCGAGAGGCGTTAGTTAAGTTATACCAACCTAAATATAAAATAGATAAAACAGATAAAAAAGAGAATTTATAATGGATAAATGTAATTTAACCTTGTTAGCCGTTTCTTTGCTATTAATGAATGGAAGTACTTTCGCTCAAGATAAAGAACGAGCAGGACAATTAATACAAAAAACAAATTTGTTTGAAAAAGCAGATCAACACAGTGGTGTTTTAACACAACTTTCTGAAAAAGAGCAGGTCACAGTAAAGTCTAGACAGCGAGCTTGGTACTTTATTTCACAAGACGAAGAAACAAAAAATATACCACTGTCTGGCTGGGTAAGTATGTTAAGTGTACGTTTTTTAGCACAAGCGAAACGTGAAGGTGATTTAGGTTTCACAGATGCCTTATCTAGTATGTCAAAAGGAAGTTTACCAACGGTCTCAACCGGTGTTCGTGGCTTTGATGACAATGATTTAGAAAAATCCCATGCAGATTTTGACCAAGTGGAACGATTAAATTCTTTTGCTGTATCTAAAGAATCAGCCAAGCAGTTTGCACTAGAAGGTAAGCTGTTAAGTAAAAGTAGCCGCAAAGGAGTAGCTAAATGAAAATTTCAACTTATTTCAATGTATTCATTCGGTTGAATCGACGCTTAACTCGTTACGTTAACATTCGCTTAACTCTAAGTTTATTGGGTCTTAGCCTTGTCACATTGACTTTAACTGGCTGTAAAAATACAGGATTAAAAGTTGGTAACTTTGAATTGGGGAAACTTATTGATCAAGGTTATAAAGTCGTTAATGCTAATAATATTGACGAGTCTCAAGAAATTCAATTCGGTACTAACATGTCAGCAGTATTGCTTGGCACCAGACCATTAGTGCAGAACGAAGCGATAAACCGATATGTTAATCAAGTGGGGATGTGGTTAGCTCTTCATAGTGAACGACCTGATTTACCATGGCGCTTTGGTGTCATTGATAGTACGGCAATTAATGCGTTTGCTGCGCCGGGTGGCTACATATTTATTACGTCTGCGATGATTAAGCAGTTTGATAATGAAGCGCAATTAGCGGCGGTTTTAGCACATGAAATTATCCATGTAACTCAGCAGCATCATTTAAATGCGATTAAAGATGGTGCATTACGTGAAGCTATTACAGCGTCTTTATTTGTTTCTGCTGATGCTTATCAAGATAATACGGGGGCAAGTTCGAGAGAACAACAGTACAGTGCCTGGGCTAAAACTATTACGGGGGCAGCACAAGACTTGTATAGTAAAGGGTTAGACAGAGATGATGAATTACAGGCGGATCAACTTGGTATTCGCCTATTAGCTGATGCAGGTTATGATGCTTACGCTTTTGTTGATAACTTACAGCTATTAGCCGCGATTTCTGCTGATGATTCAGCTTTGGCGTTGATGTATAAAACCCACCCGACGCCAGAGTCTCGTATTGAGGCAATGGCAGGGCAGTTAGATACATTAGACTCTGATGGCATGTTATTAGCTGAACGCTTTAAATTAATAATGAAGTAATAAGCCGGATTAACTCTCGTTAAGATGACATTACAGTATCTCAGTTAAAGCAATACCAATACCAATACGGTTTTGGTTATAATTATAATCAATTAAACTTTCGCCATAACCACTGCTTAATTGTGCATACCCCTTAAGTTTTCCCCATAACGGAAATGTGACGCCAAGTTCAAGAAAACCGTTATGGGTAGCAAAGTTCTCTCTAGCTTTAACTGAAAACTCGTAGTCTTGATGAAATTTATAAACCATACCTAGCTCAAAATGCCCCATATAATCTAAAATATCGGGGTTATCGTCACCTTCACTATTTAAAGGATCTGATTTTTCATCTTCTTTTAAGCGGTACCAAGGGCGAAAAGATAAAGCAAAATTTCTTTTTTCATAAAGGTAGCTAAAGTAGACCCGATTCCAGCTTTTTGATAGTAACTGCGAGCGGCCATTGGATTGATGTTCAGCGCCAATAATAATGGCTGAGTTCCCGCCGAATGGATGGAAGTCTATTGGAGCAAAGTAGAAAAACTCAGGCTGGTAATTCGTTTCTCTAAAGGGTTTGGATATTTTATCAGAATAGATTTGCCACCAAGACTGTAAAGTAAAACCAAAAAACACTTGATCCCCTTCAATAAATAAGTGGCTAGTACTTAAAGGAACTTTAATGCTAAGTTGAAACTTTGCTTCGATATCGTTCAGGTTTTCAGACCAATTTGAAAAACCTTGATATGCCTCTTTATTAATTGCATCAGTCATCGATACAGGTAGAATATAATTCATTTTATGTGGCGTAATGACATAAGGGTTAAACGCGGTACGTCTTTCCTTGATGATACGATTAGCTAATGCGCCTAATTCAATTATTTCTCCGCTTTCTTGCGATAATATTTCAGTCGCTATTTTGTCTTCACATTTTTTTTCAATTTGCGCTAACGTAATCGATTTTTTTGCTGTTTTAATTATATTCAGTAAACATTTATCAAACGTTAGTTTGTTTTTAGAACGTTGGTCTACCGAGTCGTGTTCATTGCTAAAAGCGTCTACAGAAAAGGGCAGTAAATAAGTAAGCAGTAAGACAATAAATACTGGCAAGATACTTGGTTTAGGTGAAATCGATAACATAAGCTTTAATGCCTTGAGCAAAAGGTTGATGATAATAAATCATTGTGATTATAACGTTTTTTTTAAAAAAAGGGTTAATGAATAATGTTATAGTGACATTAATTAACCGTGTTAATATTTTATGTTGATATAATTATGTATTGGACGTTGCGAATAATTACTGGGATAACCTATGTTGTTTAGTCAAGAAAAAGAACAAAAGATAAAGCAGTTATCGGCGCATGCCTTAAGACAAATTATTCGTCGGAATGAATTTAACGATAATACTTCAGGTTATGCGCAAGGAAAAGTACAAGGCAATATAGTTATTTTACCGCAAGATTGGGCGGGTGATTTTCTCCAGTTTTGCCAAATGAACCCTAAGCCTTGTCCTCTCATTGGTATGTCAACAATGCCGGGCGATTTCTTGTTAAATGATTTAGGGCAAGATATTGATATTCGTACTGATGTACCAGGCTATCGTTTATTCGAATATGGCCAATTAAAACATGAAATAAACGATGTTAAAGCCCTTTGGCGTGATGATTTAGTTACTTTTGTTTTAGGTTGTTCATTTTCTTTTGAAGAATCACTTATTGCCGATGGTATTGAAATTCGAAACATTAGTGAAAATAAAAATGTCCCTATGTATAGCACGAATATTGCTTGTAAAACGGCAGGGCGTTTTAGTGGTGATACTGTGGTTAGCATGCGCCCTATGTTAGCCAAAGATGCGATCCGCGCAATACAAATTTGCAGCCGTTTCCCTTCGGTGCATGGTGCGCCAATCCATTTTGGCGACCCTAGTTTAATTGGCATTAATGATATTAATACGCCTGACTATGGTGACAGAGTTACTATTAAGACTAATGAAATACCCGTTTTTTGGGCCTGTGGCGTAACACCACAACTTGCTTTAACAAAAAGTAAGCCGCCATTTTGTTTAACGCATAGCCCTGGAAAAATGTTAGTCACTGATATCAATAATTCAACCTTGGCTATTTTGTAGATTTAAGTCTTAGTGTTTTTTTTATATTTTTTCTGGACATGTAATGAAATTAAATTGTGATTTAGGTGAAAGTTTTGGTAGTTGGACCATGGGCCTTGATGAACAGGTCATGCCTTATATTGATCAAGCCAATATAGCTTGTGGTTTCCATGCTGGCGACCCGCTAGTAATGCAAAAAACACTGCTATTAGCCAAACAGCATAATGTTTGTGTAGGTGCTCATCCAAGTTATCCTGATTTGGTCGGTTTTGGTCGTCGCTCCATGAACTGTTCGAGCGAAGAAATTGTTGCCATGGTTTTATACCAAATAGCGGCAATGGATGGTGTCGCTAAATCTTTAGGTATAGAGATTAGTTATGTTAAACCTCACGGTGCGTTATACAACGACATGATGGTGAATAACCCAGTGCGTTTAGCGATACTAACCGCCTTATCAAGCTATCCGAAAAAATTAGCCTTGATGTTACAGGCAACTCCTGAGATAGATCAGCATAGGGCTGAAGCTAAGAATTATGATGTTGAGATCATTAGTGAAGCATTTGCTGATAGGTGTTATCTTGATAATGGTAAGTTAACACCACGCAGTGAGAGTCATGCAGTACATAATAAGGAACAAATGCTCGAGCAAGTAAAGCAAATTACCGAGCAGGGTACGGTGACAACGTCCAGTGGTAAGCAACTTGTTTTAACTGTTGATAGCATATGTGTGCATGGTGATAATTTGGCCGGTGTGCAAGCGATCAGTGAAATCCAGCAATTAATCAAAAAGCATAATGGCCAATGAGTGAAACGCTAAATATACAAATAGCGGGTGAAAATGCGTTAATTATCTATTTTTCTGAGCAAGCAAGTAGTGTCTGTGCTGCAAAAGTACAACAAGCAGAGCAGCTTATTCGCACGCAGATGGCTAATGATATTGTTGATCTTGTGCCTTCGTATGCCTCTATATTAGTGGTTTTTAATATGCTTGATATTGACCATCACCAATTGCGTAATAAATTACGAAATTTACTTAACCAGCTAAACTCGGTCACAAAAAATCAAGGGCAGTTAATTGAGTTACCTGTGTATTATTCCACCGAATCTGGCCCTGATTTGGCGCGTATTGCTCAGCATGCTGACTTAACGGTTGAAGATGTTATCCAATTACATCAAGCGCAAGAATATCATGTATACGCCATTGGATTTGCCCCCGGTTTTGCCTATTTAGGTGAAGTTGATGCGCGTATTGCAATGCCGCGTTTAGCAACACCTAGACAAGCGGTTCCACGAGGTGCGGTTGCTATTGCCGATCAGCAAACCGCGGTTTACCCTAGTATATCACCCGGTGGTTGGAATATTATTGGTCTATGCCCGCAACGTATGTTTGATGCAAGTGCTGAAAAAACTATGCCAGTTAACGTTGGCGATCGCGTGAAATTTAAGGCAATTACAGAGCAAGAGTTTTATGCCTTAGGCGGTGAGTTTGGGGTGGTGAAATGAGTGCTAACCTAAGTGAAAATTTAAGTCAGGGTTTGAATCAAAACCCAAAACAGAACTTAAACCATAACTCTGATCAAGGTGATAAATTTCAAGGGTTTATTGTGAAAAACCCAGGTATGTTAACTTTATTACAAGATGGAGGTCGTTTTGGTGCTTTTGCAATTGGTCTAACCAACGGTGGACCACTTGATTTACCAGCATTTTATTGGGCAAATAGACTTTGTTCAAATGAACTTGATTACTGTGTTGTTGAAGTCAGTATCGGTGGCTTAATTTTATGCGCTACCGTTGATACGCTGATTGCGGTAACTGGTGCAAAAATGCCGTTAACGATTAATGGTCAAGCTAAAGCTTTATGGCATAGTCATAAAGTGCAAGCAGGCGATACCATTGAATTAGGTTATGCATCTTCAGGAATGCGTTGTTATTTAGCGGTAAGCGGTGGGTTTGTTATCAAGCCAAGTTTTGGCAGTAGCAGTACTGTATGTCGAGAAAGTATCGGGGGATTGAATGGCACTAAGTTACAACTAAATGATTGTTTACCTTGTACCGAGCTTGATTTTTCGCAATCAAAATTAAGGCTATGTAAATTAGCCGAGGCAGATCAGCCTAACATCGATAAAGAAGTCGTTTTGCGTACTATTCCTAGTTATCAGCAACGACACTTTTCATCACATCAACAACGCTTGTTTTACTCAAGTGAATATCAAGTGAGTAAACAGTCAGACCGTATGGGCTATCGACTTGAAGGTCAAAATATTTCAGCTGATATTGATGGTATTTTATCTGAAGGTATTTGTCATGGCGCCGTACAAATTCCGAAAGATGGTCAGCCTATTGTTCTGCTAAATGACAGACAAACTATTGGTGGTTATCCTAAAATAGGCGCTGTTATAGCACTTGATACCGCAAAGCTAGCGCAGTTAGGGCAGGGAGGTAAAGTGCGTTTTGAGCCCATAAGTATGGAAAAAGCGCATAATTTGTATCACTTAAATTTAAGTTTATTTACGCGTACTCAGCTGGTCGTTTGCGATTAATAGACTTCACTTACATCACAAAGTAAAACCTACAAGTAAAAGAATTATTGAGATCATGATGAATCAACACACCTTTACAAAAAGTAACTTAGACGAAGAGCAATTGAGTCATAAAATTGAAGATATCTTAGTTAAGCGAAATTTGCGTGGTATGAAAGACCTTCAAGATAAATTAACAGCAGGTTATTGTTTACGTGCTGCTAATCTTTTAAAAAATGTCACGGGTACTGTGCTAATTGGTACGGGGTTTCCTGTCAATGATACCTTTGAAACCGATGGCCCTGTTGGTGCGCTTATTTTATATCAAGCGTTAGAAAACCTTGGAGCAAAACCAGTATTAGTTTGTGGTACGCCCATGGCTGCGGCTTTTCAGTATGATTATCGAATCTGTGTCATTTCGGTAGGCAATCAAGGTTTGGGTCTAGCCGAAGCTAAAAAAGCGTTAGCGCATTATGATCCGCAAGCGATTATCTCCATTGAGCGCCCTGGGCTTGCCGCAGATAATTGTTATTATAATATGAGGGGTGAGAATATTAGTAGCCGTGCAGCCTGTTTTGATTTTTTCCTTACTGAGGCAACTTGCCCAACAATTGCTATTGGTGATGGTGGTAATGAAATAGGCATGGGGAACGTCAAAGAGCATTTGTCTACGCTTGATTTTACTCCGGCAATCATCCCTTCAGTTACTAGGTGCGATGAGCTAATTATTAGTGATGTTTCTAATTGGGGGGTTTATGGGGTCTTGGCTTTTTTAAGCCTCTGGAGTCAGCGAGATCTACTTGCACAAGCTTATCCAGAAAATGTATTAAAGTATATTTCAGACTTAGGTAGTGTCGATGGCGTTACCCGTAAAAATGAGTTAACAGAAGATAGCTTACCTGCATCGCAGGGCATAGCGTTAATTTCTCAGGTTAGGGCTTTGATTGGCTTTAGCTGTTAGCTGTAAGGTTTTACTTTAACTCTTCGACAATTAACATGAACAATTTGCATGAACTTTTAGGAAGGACAATGAGTATAGTATTTTTAAATGGCGATTTTATGCCCGTTAACGAAGCAAAAATATCACCACTTGATCGTGGTTTTCTTTTTGGTGATGGTATATACGAAGTCATCCCATCTTATGAGGGGAAAATGGTTGGTTTTACTGGACACATCAACCGTCTAAATAATGGTTTAAAAGCTATTGGTATTGAGTATGATTATTCTGATCTTCAATGGCGAGAGTTATGTAACCAGTTAAGTGAGAAAAATGGTGCTGGCTCATTAGGATTATACATTCACATAAGCCGTGGTGCAGATACAAAACGATCACATGGTTTTCCTCAAGATGTAACTCCAACTGTCTTTGCCATGGCTTTTGACATTCCTGCACCGAGAGAACCCAACTTAGCTGATACTAAAAGTTATGCTTTACTTAGCACAGAAGATTTACGTTGGAAGCGTTGTCATATTAAATCTACTGCTTTACTGGGTAATGTTTTGCATTTTCAGCAAGGATTTGAAGCAGATTGCCAAGAAACCTTATTGTTTAATGAAAAAAATGAGTTAACTGAAGCAAGCTCTTCTAATATTTTTATTATAAAGGCTGGCGTTATTGCCACACCGTTACAAGATAATCAAATACTACCGGGCATTACTCGTCGTTTAGTGATCGATATTTTAACTCAAGAAGGCGATTTTACCGTCGAAGAGCGGATTATTACCATGGATGAAGTCCGTGATGCCGATGAAATCTGGTTGACTAGCTCTAGCAAAGAGATTATGCCAGTAACAATGTTAGACGGTAAGCTGGTTGGTGACGGCCAAATAGGTACAGTGTGGTCTAAAGCGGCAAGCCTTTATGCACTAAAAAAATTCGATTATTAAACTATCGCTTAGTTATATTAAACGACATTACCTAACACTATACTTTTTTCAGTGTTAGGTAATGTCTTGAAATAAATTCCGCATGACGACTTTTATTTTTTTATTCGATAACCTAGCTATTCCCTAGAGAAAACACTTGTTATAATATTCCGATATAAATGCGCTATAACCAGTGTTTTGTTTCTTTTTGAGGTTTATTTTAATGTCGGATACCGAAAACCGCCCAACAAATTTTATTCGTAATATTATTGATGCTGATCTTGCCAGTGGTAAGCACACTCAAATACAAACTCGTTTCCCACCTGAGCCAAATGGTTTTTTACACATTGGTCACGCTAAAGCGATTTGTTTGAGTTTTGGTATTGCTCAAGATTATAACGGTTTATGTAACTTACGTTTTGATGATACCAACCCTGAAAAAGAAGATATTGATTATGTGCATGCTATTAAAAAAGATGTGCAATGGTTAGGTTTTGAGTGGGCTGGTGATATTCATTATTCGTCAGACTATTTCGATAAACTTCATGGTTATGCGGTTGAGCTTATCGAAAAAGGTTTAGCTTATGTATGTTTTCTAAACGGTGATGAAACTCGTGAATACCGAGGTACGCTAAATAAACCCGGTAAAAATAGTCCATATCGTGATACATCTATTGAAGAAAACCTCGCTTTATTTGAGAAAATGAAAAATGGCGAAGTGAAAGAGGGCGAATGTGCTCTGCGCGCTAAAATAGATATGAGCTCTAGCTTCATGTGTCTTCGTGACCCTATTATTTATCGCGTACGCTTTGCTCATCATCATCAAACTGGGGATAAATGGTGTATTTATCCAATGTACGATTTTACTCATTGCTTATCTGATGCGATTGAAGGTATTACGCACTCACTTTGTACTCTAGAGTTTCAAGATAATCGTCGTTTATATGATTGGGTTATTGATAATGTTTCAATTACTGAAAAACCACATCAATATGAATTTTCTCGTTTAAATTTAGAATATACCTTAATGAGCAAACGTAAGCTTAATAACTTGGTTGAAGATAAGCTTGTCGATGGCTGGGACGATCCTCGTATGCCTACTATTGCTGGCTTTCGTCGTCGAGGTTATACGCCGGGTTCTTTACGCGAGTTTGCTAAACGCATTGGTGTTACCAAAATGGAAAACACTATCGAAATAAGCGTGTTAGAAGCTTGTATTCGTGAAGATTTGAATGATAACGCGCCACGCGCTATGGCTGTGCTCGATCCAATCAAACTGGTTATTGAAAACTATCCAGATGATAAAACTGAAGACCTGGTTGTTAAAAACCATCCAAGTGATGAGAGCCAAGGCACACGTATTGTGCCTTTTAGTAAAACACTTTATATTGAAGCTGAAGACTTTAGAGAAGAAGCTAACAAAAAATATAAACGTTTGGTGATTGATAAAGCTGTTCGTTTACGTGGTGCTTATGTTGTAACAGCAACACGTTGTGATAAAGATGAGCAAGGCAATGTAACGACGGTATATTGTACTTATCTAGAAGATACCTTAGGCAAAAACCCAACCGATGGCACTAAACCTAAAGGTGTCATTCATTGGGTTGATGCGGATAAATCTCTTGATGCGACTGTGCGTTTATACGATAGATTATTTACCGTACCAAACCCTGCTGCAGAAGAAGACTTTCATAAAGTGATGAATCCTGAGTCTTTAATTACTATTAGTTCAGCAAAAGTAGAGCCATCATTGGCTGATGCTAAAGCAGAGGTTGCTTTTCAGTTTGAACGCCAAGGTTACTTTTGTCTTGATAGTGATATTGCTGATAAAGGTGCATTAGTGTTTAACCGTACTGTTGGTTTGCGTGATACTTGGGCTAAAATAGCCAAGTAAGTGATATTTATGTTTTAATAAAGCCTGAGTCAGATGTTCTGACTCAGGCTTTTTTACTTTTAATGTCGGACTAATTAATGAATGACTAATTAATGTAACTGATAAATAGGATAGGGGCAGCGTAAAAAATGTTTTTTAATTTATCTCGCCAATTTACTTTATTACTATTGCTTTCATTTTCTCTTGGCGCTGAAGAAATAGAACCCGTGCATTATGCTTATGCAAACTACCTCGGTAGTGGTATTTACCGTACGACGGGTCAAAATGCTAGCCTAATTAATTTGCCTTTTTCGTATGAAATAGCACAAAAAGGTAAAACGACTTACGATCTTCGTCTGCCTTTATCCATTGGTTTTTTTGATTTTGATTTTTCTGATATTCCTGAGTTAGATTTACCTGATGGTGTTGGGACTCTTACTTTTACTCCGGGATTGGAGTTTCATTATCAGTATAATGAAAATTGGATAATAGAAAGTTACATCGATTTGGGCTACGCTCGGAATTTAACAACAAGTAAAAGTGTTTCTGTACACTCTGCGGGTATTTCTGGGCTTTATCATTTTACTTATCAAAATTATGACTCTATTTGGGCAAGTCGACTCTATTATGCGACATACAGTGGCAATGGTTACGATGCAAAAGATTCGTATGCGGCGGTACATCTTGGCATTGATACCGGGTTGCCTTTGCGGTATCAGATTTTAGGTTATCAGTTTCAGCCAAGAGTGTTTGCTACCGCATTTTGGTACTTTAGCGAAATCGACTTTATTGTACCTTCAGTACTTTCAGCAGGTGAAAGTAAGAATGTTAGCCTAACCAACAGTATCGAAGCAGGCTTTACCTTAAAGTTCGATAAAAAAATAGGTTATTCTTGGGCGGGTATTGACCGCATAGGTTTGAGTTATCGCTACAGTAAAAAGTTAAGTGCCGTTCGTTTTTTGTTTAGTTTTCCTATTTAATAGCAAATTTATTGCCTTATTTTCAGTTTGTTCTAATAGCTTCATATAGTCACTGTTAGACTTGCATAAAGTTGAGTATCTTGGGAAAATAATCTCGATACAAGTTTGTAACAATCTAACAAGGAAAAATATGAAAAAGTTAACTTTACCCCTAATGGCATTACTGGCCTGTTCCGCACTTACCATTACTACCTCTGCGTATGCGCGTGATGATATTGCTAAGTTTTCGATTACTGAATTATTAAAAACAGAAAAGGCGAAAAGTGCTTTGCTTGATGTGCCAGTCTATTTTGCCACGCAAGAGCATAAAGCGGTGGCTAAAACCTTTGGTAAAGTTTCAACAAATAAAAAAACTAATGCTTTTATGAAGTCAGATAGAGAAGCTTGTGAATGGGTTATGTTAAGTGCGTTAAAAGCTTTACAACAACGTGCGCTCAAAGAAAATATGGACGCCGTAGTCAATATCGAGTCTAACTATAAAAAGCGTCACTTTGCGAGTGAATCAGAGTTTGAATGTGGTGCAGGCGCTTTAATGGCAGGTGTTGCCTTAAAAGGTACCTTAGTTAAATTTAAAAAGTAGTTAAATTTAAAAAGTAGTTAAATTTAACTAATAGTTTGTAGCTACTTATACTATTTATCGCTAACCTTTAAAGCACTTTATTCGAAAATGATTGCATGAAGGTTAGCAAAATATCTGTTACAGGCTCAATTAAATTTTTAACGGCTAAAGCTATAATCTAGTGCTTAAACGCCATTTTAAACAAAAAAGCTCGTTCTACCCCTATTTTAACTCCCCCCTAAATACTCATAAACTTAATGTCTAAAATGTTGACTTGCTAGAGTTTTACTTATTGGGTATTTTGAACAAGATATTTTAAGCAGTGTAATAGAATGTAGAGCAGTCGCTGTATTTTTCTATCCTAATTGAGTTTCAAGTGATAGTGTACATACGCTTTCATGAATCTAATAATAAATTATTGATAGTAAGTAAAACAAAAAACAAAAAAAACAATAATAATTCAATAAAACAAGAAAAATAATATGCAAATAAACAAACAACTTTACTGCTACTATTCCATCAATCGTTCTTTAATTACTCTGATATTGATAACGCTGATTAGCACTATGAGTAGCTTTATGGCAAACGCTTCGGATATAACCAGTGATATGAGTGCTGACGTTGCTGCAGAGTTTACTAAACAGTTAGGTTTACAGACCTGGCCAGAGATGCACACCAAGTTAGCTTTAATGGATAACCCTTACAAAAAATTCGATAAGCTGATCAGAAAAAAACTTATTCAAGAAGCAGAAGAAGGGCAAAAGCGACGCTTAATGACGCATGAAGAAAGTATCATCAAAGCTAAAAAGAAACGTTTTGATTATTGCCAAGCATCAGTCAATTTTTTTGTGAGTTTTGCAAAACGTGCGCATACCTTGTCCACAGTAGAAGACAATCCACTCACTAAAGATAAACTTATGACAGGGAATGGAGTTAAGTATCCCTTTACTCCAGAAGAAACCAATAGCGCAAATACTAGGCCAACACAAATAGCATTAGCGCTAGGTTGGAAGTACCAAGGTAAGGGAGAAGAGCAGGTAGAGACATTTCTTAAGGCTTGCTTAAATATACCTATTAGCTTGTATTACAGTGAAGATAAACTTTAGGTAGGAAAATAAAGGTTGGCTGATGCTAGACCGATAAAAGAGTTTTTTATTAATCTAAAAAGAGGCTTAAAGCCTCTTTTTAGATCTTTCTCTTTAAAATAGAAGGTGTATGCAATGAAAAGTAAAATTATACTCTCAGCGCTTTGTCACCACGAGCAATGCCAACGCAACCTGAGCGAACTGACTCAATAATTTCAGTTTCGTTTTGTAAGGTTTCGATAAAAGCATTGAGTTTTTCCGCTGAGCCGGTTAATTGTACGGTATAAATATTTTTACCTATATCAACAATATTACCACGGAATATATCAGTTATGCGCTTTACTTCAGTACGAGACTTTTCATTTACTGTCGCAACTTTTACTAGTAGTAACTCTCTTTCAATGTGACTTCTATCAGTGATATCGGTGATCTTAATAACATCAATCAGTTTGTTTACTTGCTTAACTATTTGCTCTAAAACTTTATCATCACCTTTAGTCGCAATAGTCATTCTAGATAAACTATTATCATCAGTAGGAGCAACCGTTAAACTTTCAATATTAAAGGCACGTTGAGAAAATAGGCCGACAATACGAGATAATGAACCAGGTTCATTTTCCATTAAAATAGCTAAAATACGACGCATTATGCTTTCTCCCCTTTTCTTATCCACAGTTCATCAATTGCACCACCACGAATATGCATAGGGTAGACATGTTCTTTTTCATCCACTAGAACATCAACAAAAACTAAGCGATTTTTTATGCTAAAAGCTTGTGCTAGTTTTTCATCTAGTTCTTCCAAGGTATCTATTTTTATGCCAACATGGCCATAAGCTTCGGCGACTTTAACAAAGTCAGGTAAAGACTCCATATACGATGAGGCATGACGACCATCATAAACCATGTCTTGCCATTGACGCACCATACCAAGTGAGCGATTATTTAAAGTAACAATAACAACGGCTAAGTTATATTGTAAGCAGGTTGAAAGCTCTTGAATATTCATTTGAATAGAGCCATCGCCCGTTATACAAATGACATGTTTATCAGGGAAAGCAAGTTTTGCTCCCATCGCCGCAGGCAAGCCAAAGCCCATAGTGCCAGCGCCACCTGAATTTATCCATTGGCGTGGTTTGGCAAAAGGGTAGTATTGAGCGGCAAACATTTGGTGTTGACCCACATCTGAGCAAACATACGCTTCGCCATTGGTGATTTTGTACATGGCCTCTACCACTCGTTGCGGTTTTATCTTTTGCGTAGGCTCTTGTTGGTAACTAATGCTTTTGACTTGACGCCAAAGGTTAATTTGCTGCCACCACTCTTTTAAGGCCTCATCATTTGGTTGAAATTTTATTGCATCAAGCTCATCAAGTAACTGCTGCATAACGACTTCCACTAAACCAACGATGGGAATATGCGCGTTGATTGTCTTTGAAATAGAGGTGGGATCAATATCTACATGAATAATGGTGGCGTTAGGACAAAACTTTTCAACATTATTGGTTACCCTATCATCAAAGCGGGCGCCTAATGCTAGAATAACGTCAGCATTGGCCATGCTTTTATTCGCTTCAAGGCTGCCATGCATGCCTAACATGCCGATGAAATTTTTGTGAACACCTGATATGCCACCAAGTCCCATTAACGTATTAGTAATAGGAGCTTTTAGAGTTTCAACCAATTTGGTTAATAATGCTGAAGCATCAGCAATCACGATACCGCCGCCAGAGTAAACAATTAATTTTTTAGCTTCGTTGATCGTTTTAGCTGCTTTTCTAATCTGTTTTGGGTGACCATTCACATTCGGATTATAAGATCGCATTTTAATATTGGTTTCAATACAAAAAGGACCTTTGTTTTGCGGAATAAGAATATCTTTGGGAAGCTCCACTACAACAGGGCCAGGACGTCCTGTGCTTGCTAAGTAAAAAGCTTTAGCAATAGCATCGGGTATGTCTGCTAAACTACGGCAATTAAAGCTGTGCTTAACTATTGGGCGAGTGCAACCAACAATGTCAGTTTCTTGAAAAGCATCATTACCAATGAGTGAACTAGCCACTTGACCAGCCAGTACCACCATAGGAATAGAGTCCATATAAGCGGTGGCAATACCTGTAACACAGTTGGTAGCCCCAGGCCCTGAAGTTGCTAAGACTACGCCAACTTCCCCCGTTGCGCGAGTATAGCCATCAGCCATGTGAGTGGCCGCTTGTTCGTGGCGAACAAGGATATGTTCAATATCATCTTGCTGGAAAATAGCGTCATATATATCTAAGACGGACCCCCCTGGGTAGCCGAAAATATACTTTACCTTAAGTGCTGATAATGACTTAACCACTATTTCTGCACCGCTAAAAAGCTCTATAGTCATGTTAGTATCCTAATATATTCTGTTTTATAAGGTGTTATCTTCATTTTTTGTAATAATAAAAAACCCTCGGTCTTAATCAGAGCGAGGGTTTGTTTTATTCGATTTACTTAATTCATTTTACTAAGCGCAACCTAACCCTTGCTGTGATTTGACAATCACGACACTGAAGAGGACGACGTTGAGGTTAGTTATTTTAAACATGCTGTAATTTCAACTTTGATTAAAAAATAAATTATTGTATGAATGTTATTTTTAAAGGCTTTGTGGCTTTGTGTCAACCATTAAATACAAATAAGGAGTTAATAGTTTACTTTTAATTATGTGAGGTAATTTGACTAAATAAATATGACCTTTAATCTACTGATTTAACTATATTAGTTTTGTAATATCGTTTATATTAATATTACTTTATAAAAGTAAGTACACTTAATAACAACAATGTTGCCAATATTAGGTTACTTTAATTCTACTGAAATTAATTCTAGTAAAAAATGGAATATATCATGACTAAAATAAAACTCTTAATCGTATCAGCTCTGATTGCCATTATGGCAGGTTGTGCAACAAATTCAGCGAAGGTTAATTTTGATAAGAATACCGATATTGATACGGTCAATTATAAAACTTTTGCTTGGCTTACTGAGGGAAAAATTATGGCAGCACCTGCTGATATAAATCCTGTAATGAAAGTGAGAGTTGATGAAAGTGTCGAGCAAGCTTTTATCGCTAGAGGTTATCAGCTAATTGATAATGCAGAAGACGCTGATTTTACTATTTCATATACTGTAGGTAGTAGAGATAAAATTAAAGTTAATAATTACCCTGCAACATATAACACCGGTTTTGGTTGGGGTCGTGGTTATTATGGTGGTAGAGGACATTACGGTAGTATGTCTATGGGCACTGAAACAAGTGTAAGACAGTACACTGAAGGTAAATTGGCTATTGATGTGTATGATGTAAAAAGTCATCAACCAGTATGGCATGGTTGGGCAACTAAACGTTTGACTTCAAGTGATACCGAAGCGCCATCAGCGGCACTTAACGATATTGTTTTTCAAGTGGTAAATCAATTTCATTAATATGGCTTTGAATTGTTAGTTGATTGAAAACGGCTTAGGCCGTTTTTTTTTGCTTATTATTTCACTTTTTTTACTTAGTATGCCTCTTTAGTGTGAATTATATTAGTGGGAGTTTGGTTGGGTAGTGCCTTGAAAACACTACAACCGCGCTAAGTTGCCTATATCTTATTAAGGTGGCAGGATTGATTAAAGGTTTACTTCATTTATTAATGTTCATTTAGTTATTGAAGTTACAAGCTATGCATTAAGTTGTTTTATAGGAGGAGCGTCTTTAAGCTAAAGTTTAACTGACGAATTTATATCGTTTTAAATAAGGCCTAAGGATAGTGTTCTATTTATATTTTAATGAAGTAGGGGGGTATTGTAGGGTAAATAATAACTCTTCTGACTGTTTTTAAAATAATGGTTAAATAAAACACTAGTGATACTATTATCATTTTTGAATTGGTTGGGGGAGCCTGGTTTGAATAAACCATGACGACTTTCGACTATTTATATGTAACAGCCCGATGAGCTAAGATTGAATAAATTTTTGAATTGGTTGCGGGAGCCAGATTTGAACTGACGACCTTCGGGTTATGAGCCCGACGAGCTACCAGACTGCTCCATCCCGCGTCCGAATGAACTTCAATAAAGAAGTTAAGCCACAATAGTTTTAATTCATATTGTAAGAATTGGTTGTTGGAGCCCTTATCTTATGAAGAGGGAACTGACGACCTTGCTTTTTATACTTAAGCCAAGTTGATTGTGAGAGCCCTTATCTTATGAAGAGGGAACTGACAGTCTTACTCATTATACTTGAGTTAAATTGGTTGCGGGAGCCAGATTTGAACTGACGACCTTCGGGTTATGAGCCCGACGAGCTACCAGACTGCTCCATCCCGCGTCCGAATGAACTTCAATAAAGAAGTTAAGCCACAATAGTTTTAATTCATATTGTAAGAATTGGTTGTTGGAGCCCTTGTCTTATGAAGAGGGAACTGACGACCTTGCTTTTTATACTTAAGCCAAGTTGGTTGCGGGAGCCAGATTTGAACTGACGACCTTCGGGTTATGAGCCCGACGAGCTACCAGACTGCTCCATCCCGCGTCCGAATGAACTTCAATAAAGAAGTTAAGCCACAATAGTTTTAATTCATATTGTAAGAATTGGTTGTTGGAGCCCTTGTCTTATGAAGAGGGAACTGACGACCTTGCTTTTTATACTTAAGCCAAGTTGGTTGCGGGAGCCAGATTTGAACTGACGACCTTCGGGTTATGAGCCCGACGAGCTACCAGACTGCTCCATCCCGCGTCCGAATGAACTTCAATTAAGAAGTTAAGCCACAATAGTTTTAATTCATACTGCAAGAATTGTTCCCAAGGGGTTAGCCCTGAAAGCGAGGCGTATAGTAAGGAGTGTGTTGTGATAAAGCAAGATTTTTTTTAATAAAAGTAAGATTAAAATAAGCTTAGCTTAAAACTTCTTCATTACGTAGTAAATATGAGCTATTTAGTCAGCTAATAACTAACTTTTGTTTATGTAGTGCATGATTGGGTATATAATCGCGCCCATAGATTACTCCGGAATTGCACCATGAAAGAAACCACGCAACAATTTTTAGCCCTAACTTCACCAGGTATCGAAGTTTTACTTGCTGATGAAGTAAAAAGTCTTGGCGGCGAACAAGTCGTACTAAAACCTGAGGGCGTGTATTTTACTGGGCCGATCGAAATTGGTTATAAAGTCTCACTATGGACCCGATTAGCGACAAGGGTCATGTTAAAACTTGGCGAGGGAGAGGCTACAGATAAAGATGACCTATTTAAAACAGCGAGTTCAATTAACTGGCCGGAGCAATTTGACTGCAATACAACCTTTGCCATCGACTTTGTTGGTTACAGTGAGGAAATTCGTAATAGCCAGTTTGGCGCGTTAACGATTAAAGATGCTATTGTTGACCAATTTAGAGATCAGGGCTTAGAACGACCAAATGTTGATAAAAAATCACCTCAAATTAGTTTTCAAGCGCGATTACTTAGAGACAGTGTAAGTATTTATTTAGATTTCTCAGGTCGAGGGTTGTTTCAACGAGGTTATCGTGAGCACAGTGGTGCTGCACCTCTTAAAGAGAACTTAGCGGCGGCCTTAATCATCCGTTCAGGTTGGTTGGTTGATACGAGTAAACCACTTGTCGATCCTATGTGTGGGTCAGGTACCATATTAATTGAAGCGGTAGCGATGGCAACCAAGCAAGCGCCGAGTATTCATCGTCAATCATGGGGCTTTAGTTCTTGGTTACACCATAATGATAATTTATGGCAAACACAGTTAACTGATGCTATTGAAAGCTCAGCCAAAGCACTTGAACAAACGGGTATAAATAAAGTTAAAGTATTCGGTATTGATATTGACCCCCGAGTAATTAAAACGGCGCAGCAAAACTCGCGTAATGCTAATGTACAAAAATATATTGAGTTCAAGTGTATAAATACTAATGATATGAATAATACCTTTGGTCAGGCTGGTACTATTTTGTTTAATCCGCCTTACGGGGAACGTATTGGTGAATTACCAGAGCTAGTTGAAAATTTTGTTTTATTTGGTCAAAAGTTAAAAGCACAGTTTATGGATTGGCGTGTTGCGATATTAACCGCAAATGTTGAATTGTTGGCGATGTTAAAGTTAACAAGTTTTAAGCGTAATAAATTTAAAAATGGTCCGTTAGACTGTCAACTGGCGTTATACAATGTTGATGAGAAGCAATTATCTAAAGACGCTTTGAATCCACAATCAAAATTTGCTGAAGAAGATAGTGACTTTGCCAATAGGTTAAAGAAAAATCGTAAAAATCTAAAAGGCTGGCTTAAGTCTAACCAAATAGAATGTTACCGCCTTTATGATGCTGATATTCCAGAATATAATGTTGCCATTGATATATATGGTGAATATTTAGTGATTCAAGAATATGCAGCACCTAAAACTATTGAAGAAGAGAAAGCTAAGAAACGTTTGCAAGAAGTCATTTATTGGGCGCCAAAAGTCTTAGAAATACCAACCGATAAAGTTGTACTAAAAACCCGTGCTAAGCAAAAAGGCAGTGATCAATACCAACGAGTTGATAAGTCGAAACAATCGATTACGGTAAATGAGCATGGCGCTTTGTTTAAAATTAATCTCTGGGATTATTTAGATACTGGTTTGTTTTTAGATCACCGTAAAACGAGACAAATTGTTGCAAAAAAATCGAAGGGTAAAAGTTTGCTTAACTTGTTTGCTTATACGGGCTCTGTTTCAGTACAAGCAGCGATACATGGCGCAAGAGAAATAACGACTGTTGATATGTCGAATACTTATCTTAATTGGGCACAGGATAACTTTGCATTAAATAAGTTGAGCGGACATAAATATGACTTTATCCAAGCAGATTGTTTAGATTGGCTGAAAAAGAATAGGAAATCCTTTGATGTGATTTTTATTGATCCACCAACATTCTCTAATTCTAAACGTATGGAAGATAGCTTTGATGTACAACGCGATCACGTGAGCTTAATTAGTAATGCTGTTGATTCATTAGCTGAGGGTGGTGAAATATTTTTCACCAATAATAAGCGTAATTTTAAAATAGACTTTGAAGAAATGGAAAGGTTAGGCCTACAAGCAGTAGCCATGTCAGATATAACGCGCGATAAAGATTTTGCACGTAATAAACATATTCATAATAGTTGGTCTATTACACGAAAGTAATTCACTTAGTTAACTAGGTTAATTACATAAATAGACATAACAATATATTTTACAACAGAATAAAGCGAAAAACTCAGTATGATAACGAAACAGTTTAATTTATATGGTAGTGAAGGCTGCCATTTATGTGAACAAGCATTAGCTATTTGTTTAACTGTGTTGACACACGAACAATTAAATGAAATCGATATTATTGAACAACAAAGTGTTGCCCACGAAGCTAAAAGCTTAGTTGAGTTATATGGTGTGCACATCCCAGTATTAGAAGCATTAAAAAATGATGCTAGTCAAAGTAGAAAACTATTCTGGCCTTTTACCGTAGAGCAAGTTACTGAGTTACTAGCTGAACTAACAAAAAGTGAGTTTAAATAACCGATGGAATTATTAAGAATAGCCAATGGCGAGTTAGCGTTTGGTGAAGATAAAATTTTGGATAAGGCAGGCCTAAGTGTACAAACAGGTGAACGTATTTGTTTGGTAGGTCGAAATGGCGCTGGTAAGTCAACGCTAATGAAAGTTTTGATGGGCTTTCAAAACTTAGATGATGGCCAAATATTAAAGTCTAGCACTATGTTATTGGCAATGTTAGAGCAAGATCCTCCTGAGTCTTCTGATGTGAGCGTATTTGATTATGTTGCACAAGGCGTAAAAGAAAATGCAGGTCTGCTTAGCCGTTATCATCATTTAATTCACATTATTGGTGAAGATCCGAGTGAAAAAAACCTTAATAAGTTAGCGCATGTGCAAGAAGAACTTGAGCAGGCGAATGCTTGGCAAGACGAGCAACGCATAGAGCAAGTGATGAGTACGTTATCGTTAGATGGTGATGCAAAAATTAATGACTTATCAGGTGGTTGGTTGCGTAAAGTGGCGCTTGCTAAAGCGTTAGTCACCAATCCTGATATTCTCTTATTAGATGAGCCAACTAACCACTTGGATATTGAAAGTGTTTTATGGTTAGAGAAATTTTTAAAAGATTTTGCCGGTACCATTATTTTTATTAGTCATGATAGGGCGTTTATTCGCGGTTTATCAACACGTATTTTGGATCTTGACCGAGGTCAATTAAAAAGTTATCCCGGCGATTATGATTTGTATATCGAGCAAAAACAACATGACTTACAAGTAGAAGACCAACAAAATTCGTTATTTGATAAAAAACTAGCTGAAGAAGAAGTGTGGATCCGCCAAGGAGTTAAAGCTCGTCGTACCCGTAATGAAGGCCGTGTTCGCTCTTTAGAAAAGCTTCGTCTTGAACGTAAAGCTCGTCGTGAAGTACGTAATCAAAGCACCATGAATATTACTCAAGGTGATCGTTCAGGCAAGTTAGTGTTTGAAGCAAAAGATGTAACGGTCGCTTTTAATGATAAAGTGGTTATTAATAAGCTGAATTTACTCATTACGCGTAATGACCGTTTAGCCTTTATCGGGGCAAATGGTACCGGTAAGTCAACCTTAATTAAGCTTATTATGGAAAGGCTTAAGCAGACCAGTGGCGAAATGCGTTCAGGTGTGAACCTGGAGGTTGCTTATTTTGATCAACATCGTGAAGCGCTTGATTTGAATCAAACCGTGCAAGAAATTGTCGGTGAAGGCAAGCAAGAAGTTATGGTGAATGGTAGGTCTCGTCATGTACTAGGTTATTTACAAGACTTCCTATTTAGTCCAAAACGAGCACGAACGCCTGTACGTGCTCTATCTGGTGGTGAAAAGAACCGTTTATTACTCGCGAGGTTGTTTTTACGACCGAGCAACTTACTTATTCTCGATGAGCCAACTAACGACCTAGACATCGAAACGTTAGAGCTACTTGAAGAAGTTGTTGCAAATTATGCAGGAACCGTTATTTTAGTGAGCCATGATCGTGATTTTGTTAATAACTGTGTGAATACTTGTCTTTATTTTGATGGTACTGGTCACATAAATCAAATTGTTGGCGGTTATGATGATGTTGATGATTATTTAGAGCAAAAGAAGACACAACGCCAAGCGATGGAAAATATTGCGCAGGAAAATGTTAAAGAAAAAGAGCAGAAAAAAGTAAATTTTGATAATACGTCAGCAGTAAAAGCTGTAATTAAGAAAAAATTGTCGTTTAAAGAAACTCGTGAACTTGAAGCGTTACCGTTAAAGATAGATGAGTTGGAAACAGAAATTGATTCATTACAAGAACAAGTGAATGCAGCCGATTTTTTTAGTAAAAAGGAAGAGGTTACTAAAAAAATATTGAACCAGCTAAAAGAAACAGAGTCAAACCTCGAAGCTGTCTACGCAAGGTGGCAAGAATTAGATGAATCGTAACCTAATTTAATTAATATCACGAAAAACATCACTAATAAGAGTTGCTATTAAAGCGTCACTAATAAAGAGTTAAGTAGAATGAAGCCATTTGTAAAAAATATACTCGTTGTGGGAATTACCACTGCATTAAGTTTAGCCGTTACTGCACACGCGGCGACTTATAAAATAATTGATAAAGGTGCTGTTGGTGAGCTAAAGCATACCTATGCGCAACAGCAGAATAATAACGGTGTAGTCGCTATTTCAGGTACCAACCTTTATAACTTTCCTGTGCAATATCAGTATTTAGATGAAGATGACTTTAAAGCCATCGAACGTATAGCACGTGATGGGCATGATAAAATACATGCCTTAGAAGATCTTGAAGACTATGATGCCATGGTAGCTGGAAATCCTACTGCGAATGATCTTGCTTGGGTCAAATTATATTTGCAAGGCAAAGCGGGAGTAAGTACTCAAAATAGTCTAATGGAACAGCGTAAGAATTTTTATTATCAACAGGTTGGCGATACTGTTGCTATGACTAACTTAGGCGCGGGTCATCAAACAATTGAGCTTAAGTTATTTGACCAAGCGTTTGAAGGGACAGATACTTTGAGCCATTCAACCGTTGATATTATTATGGGGGTTACCGATAGTGGTATTGCTTATGGTAGTGCAACCGCACCTTATTTACCTATGGAAGACTTTACTGAAAGTAATAATGAGGTTATTACTTATTGGTTAAGAGACTTTGATCAACGTGGATTCTTCTCTTTTGATAATGGCGCTCAAGTCTTTCAGGTTGTACCTGAAGAGTCTCGTTTAGGTGGCGGTATTTCAGCAGTATTAGATGTTAATGAAAATGGTGCTGCCGTAGGTTACATGAGTTATAAGCTTAACCAAGATTTTAAAGATATCATTGAAGATGACAGTGGTGGTTGTGCAGATACTAATGTTTTAGATGATATGCCTTATGAGATTTGTGAACAAATTTTACGGACTGGCATGTACCATATTATGGCGTATAAAGCGAAACTAGATACCAGCGGTGAAGTCGTAACTGAGCAGCTAGGTTTGTTGGTTAATCCACATCCAGATGATGACCGTACTTTCTCAAGTCGTGCTTTAGGCATTAATAATAGCGGCGTCGCTGTTGGTTATGCTGATGGTTGGGATGATGAAACAGAAACTAACCCTGCTGATGATGAACGTATGTCGGGTTCTTATGCTGTTATGTTTAAAGATGGAAAAGTATTTGATTTCAATCAAGAACATTATCAATTTAGAAGTTATGTGGAGTTCTCAAAAGCTAATGATATCAGCGATAGTGGTTTAGCAGTAGGTTATATATATGATGAAAGTGGTGCTAAAAAGTTTTTTTATGTTGATACCAGTGTAAGTGAAGATGAAATGGAAATCATTACACCCGATGGCTACTTCCATGGTTCAGAAAGCGTAGCTTACGCAGTGAATAACGCAGGCTTTATTGTCGGAGAAGGTGAAATAGAATCACATAATGATAGTTCCACTAATCCACGTCGTACGGCGGCTTTTCTCTATGATAGTAAGAATGATGTATTTAGTAATATAAATGATCTTACTGAATGTGCTTCTGCTTACACAATCATTGAAGCGCGAGATATAAACGATAATAATGTTATTTCTGCTACAGCCGTCTTTAAAGAAGACAGGTTTGATGCGAAAGGAAATGTTGTTTTAGATGAAAATGGTAACCCAGACAGAGAAGATATAGTGCGAGCTGTTGTTCTCGAGCCAATATCTGATGATGGTAGAGTTTGTACTCCAGAAGAAGAGGGGAAGGTTGAACGTCAGGGCGCTAGTTTTGGTTGGTTTGCCTTGTTTTCTTTGTTTGCATTAATTGGTTTACGTAGAAAAACTACTTAATAGTTGATGCGATTGACCCAACCTAAGATGGGGTGACACAATTTAATTTAAGAAGCACTTTTATAGTGCTTTTTTTATCTTTGTAATAAACAGTTTATTTAAATGTAATTTTTAATCAATAGCTTAGTTTTTTTGCTGTGAGTTATGTTGTGTTTTATTCGTTATTGTCTACGCTTAGTCATAGTAGGTTAGTTTTTTTGAGTGATAGAAGGAGCGTGACTATATGATGAAACGGCAAAAGCGCAATCGCCAAGATAGGGCACATACAAGAGGTTACCAAGCAGGTATATCTGGACGTTCAAAAGAACATTGCCCATACCAGAATGATTCAATCAAATCACAGTGGCTAGGCGGATGGCGAGAGGCCATAGAAGACAAACAGCAGGGCTTATTTAAATAAACATTTACTTGTTTAATATAACGGCGCTGAGAACTGTTCTAACCAGTGATAAGTAGTAAAGTTATTGGTTATAATAGGTATAGTAGTTATAATTAAGTGAAAGTTAATAATTAACGATATGTAAGTACTAAAAATCAATCGTTTAAAGTAAAAAGCCCTATGGTTTATAGGGCTTTTTTTTGCGAAATTTATTGTGGTAAATATTAACGCAATATCAACGTAATACTAAAATTTACTGGTATCGGTAAATAAGCCTACTTTTAAATCTTTAGCAGTATATATTTCTCTACCATCGACACTAACACTACCATCAGCAAGGCCCATGTAAAGTTTACGCTTTATTACTCGTTTGAAATCAATTTTAAAGGTAACTTTTTTTGCTGTAGGTAATATTTGTCCAGTGAACTTTACTTCGCCCACACCTAAAGCACGGCCTTTACCTGGACCACCGGTCCATGCTAAGAAAAATCCAACCAGTTGCCACATTGCATCTAAACCTAAACAGCCAGGCATTACCGGGTCACCTTTGAAGTGACAATCAAAAAACCAAAGGTCCGGCGTGATATCTAGTTCGGCTAAAATATAACCTTTACCGTTTTCACCACCTTCTTCACTGATTGTTATAATGCGATCCATCATCAGCATATTGTCTGAAGGAAGTTGCGAATTACCTTCGCCAAATAACTCTCCTGTTCCTGCTTTGATTAAATCTTCTTTGCTGTATGATTTTTGTTGTGGCATAGCCATAATTAAGCTGATATCCGATAATAAAATTTAGGGGGCTACTTTAGCGTACACTTGTACACTAAACAACTCTGAGCAGTTAAAAAAAGTAATTAATTAATGGTTATAATTTTAATGCCAATAAATGTCACAAACAAATCGCTGGTTGATCTATCGCTGATTATTGAGATTGAAACAACGATGTTATTAGATGTTTAGGCCATTCTAAGCGCTTACTTGATTATATACCCGTCACCATTCAAGATGCTTGTTTCAGAGTGCTTGAGCAATTTCAATTCAAGGCGCAGTGATGAAGGAATGGTTATTCAGGAGAATAGCTCCTGCATTCTCTAATAAGCTACCTCCATGTAGCGTCCTTCTAAGTCACTGCAACGAAGAAGTGGTATTGCTCAAACGCTTCTCTGATGGGTTTAAAATGTATTCATTCAGCGGTAAATAATCAAAACATAGAGTGACTATGTTTGAATTATTCTCCTTGCCTAAAGGCATTTCAATTCCCACTGAAATCGAGCACTTTGAATGGTAACGGGTATATTTATAGGTATTAATATGATGGCAATCAAATTAGTAACAAGCCTTGATTATAAAAGAAAGATGCGTAACTATAGCTGTAGTCAACTAAGTGATGTTCTTAAAATTAATAGAGTTGTAATGAAAGAGATAGAGTCAAATGTAGATCAGCCCATTAAGTCACCTGTTAAGAAAACGGCGATGACTAACGCAGAAAAGCAAAAACGCTACCGAGAGAAGCAAAAAGATCGTGGGCTACAAGAAATGCGTGGTTATATGTCACCCGAAGCTAAGCGGTGTTATAAATTAATCTCAGAGCAAACTAATTGGTCGGATAGTGTTATACTCAGCAACGCAGTACGGTTAACTTATGCTGCTTATAAAAATGGTCAAATTGGTTTGTTAAATAGTTGGTTAAAAAATAATAAACTGTAAAAGTAAATATAAATTTATACTGACAGCAACAAACTTAGACTAATTCATGAAGTTAATAAAGCGAATCTTTATTGTTTTCGTTAATGCTTTTTCCTATATTTTATTTCCAAAATATTCTTCTTATGCTTCAAGGTGATTCTAGTGATAAATGTTTTATTGGTTGATGACCATCATTTAGTACGTACAGGTATTAGTAAGATTTTATCCAGCGTTAAAGGTTTAAAGGTTGTAGGTGAGTGTGAAACGGGTGAAGAGGCAATTAAGTTTTGTCGTCAAAATCCACCAGATATAGTATTAATGGATATGGATATGCCAGGAATGGGAGGGTTGGAAGCGACTAAAAAGATTCTTCGTTTTACTCCTGATGTTAATGTCATCGTGTTAACCGCTCATACGGAAGACCCTTTTCCAACAAAAGTGATGCAAATGGGGGCGTCAGGATATTTGACCAAAGAGTCGGGTCCAGATGAAATGGTTAATGCTATACGTGCAGTTAATAGTGGTCAACGTTATCTTCCTTCAGATATTGCTCAAAAAATGGCATTGAGCCAATTTAAAACAGTAGAAGAAAATCCTTTTAATGCTTTATCTGACCGTGAATTACAAATTATGATCATGATCACTCGTGGAGATAAGGTACCTAATATTTCAGAACACCTCAGTTTGAGTACTAAAACGATCAATAGTTATCGTTACCGTATGTTTGAAAAGCTTGGGGTAAGTAATGATGTTGAGTTAACCCACCTAGCTATCCGTCATGGCATGTTAAAAACAGAAAAACTTTAGTTTTGTCTATAAAGTCCTCCATCACGGATATAACTACCAACGAACCCAATAAAGCATCACTCTTTGATAGTGATGCTTTTTTGCGTTCTGTAACGGAACAAGCCGGTGTTTATCGAATGTATGATCACAAGCAAGTGGTTATTTATGTTGGTAAGGCAAAACAATTGAAAAGTCGTTTAACTAGCTATTTTCGTCGAGATGTTGGTTCAGTTAAAACTAAAATTTTGGTTACACAAATTTGCGCTATAGATGTCACGGTAACTCATACCGAAGGTGAGGCGCTGATCCTTGAAAATAACTACATAAAAAAATATCAGCCCAAATATAATATTTTATTACGTGATGATAAATCTTATCCCTATTTACTTATTACCGCGCATAAACACCCAAAGTTAGGTTTGCATCGAGGTGGTAAACGTATTAAAGGTGATTATTTTGGACCATTTCCTACGGTAGGTGCTGTGTGGCAAAGCTTGCGGTTAATGCAAAAACTCTTTCCTATCAGGCAATGTGAAGACAGTTATTACCGTGCACGCTCTAGACCTTGTTTACAGCATCAATTAGGGCGTTGCTCAGCCCCCTGTGTAGATAAAATAAGTGAAGAAGATTATCAAGAGCAGGTTATTCTTGCTAAGTTATTCTTAAAAGGAAAAAGTTCAGCAGTTATTGAACAGCTTGTTGAGCGCATGGAAAAAGCAAGCATCGCATTAGCGTTTGAACAAGCCGCTAAATATCGAGATCAAATTGTTACCCTACGGAAAGTTCAACAACAACAATTTGTCAGTGGCGTCGCTGCTGAAATGGATGTTGTTGGTTTGTATCGACTAAAAACGCAGACCTGCATTCATTTACTTTGTATACGTGATCATAAAATTTTAGGCAGTAAAAGTTACTTTCCTGTGGTACCGAGTGAAACAAGTGATAGTGAAATACTTCAAGCCTTTATTAGTCAGCATTACTTAAGTAATGCTGTGCATACAAACGATAAAGCTAAAGGAAAAGCGATTGAACATATAAGTAATATCCCAAAAGAAATTGTTATTCAGGAGTCAATCGAACAATCAAATGAACTGATTTCATTATTAAGATCTCAGGCAGAACATGACGTTAAAATATCAAGTAACAGTCGCAGTGAACGTGCTCAATATTTAAAGCTTGCTTGTACGAATGCACAGAATGCACTGGTTACCCGTAATAGCCATAAAGAGTCAATGCAGGCACGTTTTGCCGCACTTAATGAGGTGTTTGAATTAGAGCAGGGCATTCATCGAATAGAATGCTTTGATATTAGTCATACCATGGGACAGCAAACCGTCGCATCAAATGTTGTATTTAACCAAGAAGGGCCGTTGAAATCAGATTATCGTCGTTACAATGTTCATGGTATTACCCCTGGCGATGATTATGCTGCAATGGCTTTTGCCTTAAATAAACGGTATAGCAAACTAAAAGGTAAAGGGGCAAACTTAGCATGTGTGCCGGATATTGTTTTTATTGATGGTGGTAAGGGGCAATTAGCTAAGGCCGAAGAATTTTTTAATCAGTTAGCATTAGTCAAATCGCCTTTATTAGTCGGTGTTGCTAAGGGCGAGTCTCGCAAACCGGGATTGGAAACTTTAATCTTAGGAGGCAGTCATCAATTAATTTCTTTACCCGCCACTTCACCTGCTTTGCATTTAGTACAACATATCCGGGATGAATCCCATCGCTTTGCTATTGCAGGGCATAGAGCAAAAAGACAAAAGGCCAGTAAAAAGTCTGTTTTGGAATCTATTGAGGGAATTGGTGCCAAAAAACGGCAGAGTTTATTAAAATTTTTAGGCGGTATACAAGAAGTAATGCAAGCCGATATTGCTTCTCTAGAGAAAGTTCCGGGTATCAGCAATGTTCTAGCTAAAAATATTTATGACGCATTACATGACAAGTGAATAACAACTTGTGTAAACTAAAGAAAAACTTTGTTGTGAAAAGTCAATGTGGACAATACCTAATCAAATAACCTTCTTTCGGATCATATTGATCCCAGTATTCTTAATCGTTTTTTACTTACCTGTCTCTTGGAGTCATTTTGGCGCATTTGCAATATTTTGGTTGGCGGCAGTCAGTGATATTCTTGATGGTTATTTAGCAAGAAAATTAAATCAATCATCGTCTTTTGGTGCTTTTATTGATCCCGTAGCAGATAAACTAATGGTTGTTGTTGCGCTAGTAATGATTGCTCAAGATTATCAAGCGTGGTGGATTTCAATTGCTGCTATTATTATGATCGCTCGCGAAGTTTTTATTAGTGCACTGCGAGAGTTTATGTCTTCACGTGGTAAACGTGACATTATTGCCGTGTCTAATATGGGAAAATATAAAACGGCAGCACAAATGTTGGGCATTATGGGACTTATTTGGCGACCGGATTACGATATCCCTCTTATTTTGTTTTATTTTCCTCATGAAATACTTAACTTTCTTTCATATGCCTTTTATGCGGTTGCTACTGTGTTAACTGTAACCACGATGTTGAGTTACTTTAAAGCGGCATGGCCAGAGTTGAAAAAAGGATAAATTGACTTAATTAGGGATAAAGAATAAATATTGCTGTTTATTTTTACATTTAGTTAAAAAAAACAGCAAACAAGTCGATTTTTGAGCATTCGAAATAAAAAAGGAATTAAATGGTTGACTGAAAAATATTTCGATGTAGAATGCGTTTTCGTTGACAGGGAGTCAGCGGATAAAGTGATTTAGACTAGTTTGATAGTAAAATATCTTCTTAATCGTTTTATTAAAATTTTGTAATTGTTAAACTTTAAATTAAGCGGCTGTAGCTCAGCTGGTAGAGCATCACGTTGCCAACGTGAATGTCACGAGTTCGAGTCTCGTTAGCCGCTCCAATTTAAGTTAAAAATCAAAGTTTAACGATAGTGATATCAAATATATGTCGTTGACAAAATGGCGGGTTGGCAGAGTGGTTATGCAGCGGATTGCAAATCCGTGTACACCAGTTCGATTCTGGTATCCGCCTCCATTTTGCCCGGGTGGTGGAATTGGTAGACACAAGGGATTTAAAATCCCTCGCCGAAAAGCGTGCCGGTTCAAGTCCGGCTCCGGGTACCATATCCTCAACGATATTTGGGAAGTAAAAAGTAAAGCTCTCATGAAGCGGCTGTAGCTCAGCTGGTAGAGCATCACGTTGCCAACGTGAATGTCACGAGTTCGAGTCTCGTTAGCCGCTCCAACTTTAGTTAGTAATGCTAAAGAAAGTTTTAACTGTAAAAAGTAGTAAGTGTAAGTTTTATAGGTGTATTTATGTTGATGGGAATAGCCTCGTTAGCAGCTCCAATAATACTTATATTAGTAAAGCTCTCATGAAGCGGCTGTAGCTCAGCTGGTAGAGCATCACGTTGCCAACGTGAATGTCACGAGTTCGAGTCTCGTTAGCCGCTCCAATTTTAGTTGTAATACTAAAATAGTTTTACCTGTAAAATTAATATTCTATGGCATGGTAGTTTCAGTTAGTAGAGCATCACGTTGCCAAAAGCGAAGTGAATGTCACGACTTCTGTTGATGAGAGTAGTCTCGTTAGCCCATCCAAGGTGTTTCTAAAGAATAAGTAGGTTACCAATACCTACTATAAAAAACTCCCTTTATCTTATAGATAACGATGCCCGGGTGGTGGAATTGGTAGACACAAGGGATTTAAAATCCCTCGCCGAAAAGCGTGCCGGTTCAAGTCCGGCTCCGGGTACCATTTATCTAGATGTAAAGTAGTAAAGCTCTAATGAAGCGGCTGTAGCTCAGCTGGTAGAGCATCACGTTGCCAACGTGAATGTCACGAGTTCGAGTCTCGTTAGCCGCTCCAATTTTTTATAAGTTTATGACAAGTCGTCAATCAGTTTTTATTAAAATTGATAAGTAAACTTTTAAAGAGTAGGCACCAACCTACTATAAAAATACTCCCTTATCTTTTGGTATAAGCCACAAAGATACAATGCCCGGGTGGTGGAATTGGTAGACACAAGGGATTTAAAATCCCTCGCCGAAAAGCGTGCCGGTTCAAGTCCGGCTCCGGGTACCATCTTTTTTCTGTATACTCCATTTAGTAAACTTAAGGAATATTAATAATAGCAATTAGCACTTCATTTTAATAAATCTCTGTAAACCTCATTTAAAAACTCCAACTGTAATTTGTACAATTCCATCTGTTTTTTATCACTTTTTTATAACAACGTTCTGACCTTATATGTCGAATATGAACGTCAATTATTAGCAATCCAAGTGCATTTTTAAATATATTGTAAATTCAAGTTATCGGTATTATGTAAGCATCGGCTCCAATAATATCTACCCCAGTTGGCCACAGTTCGGGATAACCTGCAATTTATGCTTTATCCATTCAAATTAACTTCCCTAAATCACCTCTGCTCAACTTCATCGTTAATAGTTCTAATAGACAGAAGGGTACTTAAGTTTTTATTTCAGTGTGTCTAAGGACTGTTCTTAAAGCTTTTAATTCATGCACTCACAAGATACGTTTATAAAATTTAAACAGCTTATATACTTTATAGAACTCATTATTTTCATCAGCTGAAATTACATAAAAAAGGAAGTTTAGATAATTAAGGTAAAACCTTGCGAATTACAAGGTTAAACAAAGAGATGCGAGATATTTCATGCAATATTTTTATTTGGTCTATACTCAAATTTAATTAGTAACTATTGTCATGAAAAACATATGTTTTTTATAAGATTTATCGTGATAAATAATTATTTTTTAAAATAACAAAATATAAAGTAAAGCCTGACTAGCCGTAGTTAAGATATAACCCATGGCATAGTTGAAAACTGGTAATCAGCTTTAAAATATAAAAAGATTAAATTCAAATCAATTTGAAGGAAGTACTATGACTACTAAGCATAAAGATGAAGTATCAGCTCAAAAGGCATTAGAGGTAGAAGTGTAGTGGTCAAGTAAAACTGGCCACGGATTTGTATTCAAGCCAATATCTTTTCTCTGACTCATTCGGTGTTAATCCTCCGTTATAACTATGAGGCCTAACCTTGCTGTAATATCCAATGATGTAGT